>Ga0209309_10000194_pt1 | contig 80918 bp, 73 predicted proteins | sample COGITO_mtgs_1204_2_FD_184807 | JGI IMG/M metagenome (GOLD analysis project Ga0209309, IMG submission 184807) | Pelagic marine microbial communities from North Sea - COGITO_mtgs_120412 (SPAdes) (version 2) | ecosystem: Environmental > Aquatic > Marine > Epipelagic ... | reverse complement strand
GGATGCTAATTCTAAAGTCCAATACATTGATTAATCGGGTTTTATTTTTTGCAAAAATAATTTTTTTGTTGTAATGGGCAAGTAAAAAATCTATTATTTCATCATTAATTTTAAGAACATCCTCAAAAATTATAAAAATAGGTGTCCGAAGATCACAAAATATTGAGGTAGAGCAGTGTCTAATTTTCTTTGGAAGGAATCCATTGAATTTCTTCTGCCTGCATATCTTTTGACAATTTTCGTGCCAGCACAAAGAGATAATCAGACAATCTGTTAAGATATTGCAAAACAAGCTCGTTAAATGGTTCTAATTCGTATAGCGAAGTCGCTAATCTCTCGGCTCTACGGCATACACAACGGGTTATGTGACAGAATGACACCGCTTGATGACCGCCAGGAAGTATGAAGTGTGTCATCTCCGGGAGGTCTTCATTCATTTTATCAATCTCAGTCTCTAAAAGTTCGATATCTTTTGGAGTTATCTTTGGAATGTTTAAGCGCTCTTTTCCACTCTTAAGTATAGCTTTTTCAGGATCTGTTGCTAGAATGGCTCCTAAAGTGAAAAGTCTATCCTGAATGATATTCAATATTTCCTTAGTATGCTCGTCAGGTTTTTGATCTTTAACAAGGCCAATGTATGAGTTAAGCTCATCTACAGTTCCGTAACTTTCAATTCTTATATGATGTTTAGGAACTCTTGTGCCTCCAAAAAGTGCGGTAGTACCTTTATCACCAGTTTTAGTATATATCTTCATAATGGATTCTCTATGGAAAGTAATTTCTACTTATCTTCAAATATACAAGAAAGCTAAGAAAATGAGAAAGGCGAATAGGGATTATCTATTATCTCTTCTGGATGTGTAAAAGTTGGATAAAACTGAAAGTCATGACAGTGAAAAGCTAAAGCTCTTTTTTAGAAGTCTCCTTCTTTTTCCTTTGAAGATATCTATGCCGAAAATTTTTATTTTTCCGTGCTTTTTTATTTTTACTGGCGCGATTAGAATTCCAGATAAAATAAATAATAATAAGGATGATAATGGATAAATACATCCAAGTTTCCTGATCAAAATCTATCATGGTTAGATAAGTTTGCTGCAAGGTAAGAAATTAATGAAACTTAAGAAAGTGACATTGAAACTGTATTATACTTGCGGAGTTTTAATCCTTTGTTTTTTCTCATCATTTTCAATAATCCCATCTCTTAATCTTATCACTCTATGTGCATGTTCTGCAACTTCTTCTTCGTGAGTTACTAAAATAACAGTATTACCGGCTGCATGAATTTCATCAAAAAGGTGCATAATTTCTAAAGAGGTTTTAGAATCTAAGTTTCCTGTAGGTTCATCTGCAAGAATAATAGAAGGTTTATTAACCAACGCGCGACCAACAGCAACTCTTTGTCTTTGCCCTCCAGATAGCTGGTTGGGTTTATGGTCCATCCTGTCTGCCAAGCCAACTTCGGTCAAGACTTGTTCTGCTCTGGCTTTTCTTTCGGCTTTAGTAGCTCCTGCATACACCATTGGCAATGCAACATTTTCTAAAGCTGTAGTTCTTGGTAATAAGTTAAAGGTTTGAAAAACAAAACCAATTTCTTTATTTCGGATCTCAGCAAGATCATCATCAGACATTTGGCTTACGTCTTTGCCGTTTAAAATATAACTTCCTGAAGTAGGAGTGTCCAGACAACCAAGGAGGTTCATTAAAGTAGATTTTCCAGACCCCGAAGGTCCCATAAAAGCTACATATTCTCCTCTTTCAATATCAAGATCTATCCCCTTTAAAACTTTTATAATTTCCTGACCTAATGGGAAATCTCGGGTAATGTTGCGTAATTCTATAACCTTGCTCATGTGAAAACTTCAGAATTTGAATGTAAATATAGGACGCTGGCTTTGAAGATTTGTTACAACCTTAAAGTAAAATGCTCCTTTTCTTGTTCTTTTCTGAAGAAAACAAGTCCCCAAAAGAAAGAATCTATAGTAACCTGAACGGCTGGATGAGATTTTATTTCTTCCCAAGCTTCCTCCATTTCTTTAGACCAATGAATATCATCAAAAATGAAAACAGTGTTGTTATGGGCTAGTGGGAGTAATCGATGGAAATATTCTAACGTTGGTGTTTTCTGATGATTTCCGTCAAAATATATAAGATCAAACTTTTTGTTTTGAGGAAGATCTTTTAGCAAAGAATCAAATTCTCCAACTTTTACGGTTATATTATTTAGCTGAAAATCTTCAAAATATTGTTTGGCAACTCCGGCAGTTTCCGGGCAACCTTCTAGTGTTAATACATTTGCATTAGAACCGCATGCAATTGCTGCTGAAGCTAAACCTACAGAAGTTCCTAATTCTAAGGCCTCTTTAATTTCCAGATAATTATTGAGCTTATTTAAAAGCTTAGCTCTTTTAGCTGAAATTCCTGCATTTTTGGCAATTGCACTTACTTCTCTTTTATTCGATTTAAAAACTCTGCTTCCTGCTCCGAAATCTTTAACCGAAATCACCTGCTTATCATTAAGTAATTTTCTTCTGAATTGTTTCAGCTTAGAGAAAGATTCCCGTTTTTCTTTTTTATACAAACATTTAGTGAGAAGATCATAGACAAATGGGGAGTGCACCCCATGCTGATTGGTAGATCTCCAGAGAAATTTTATGTAGGCAATTATTTGGTGCAAATTTAATTTAGTCTTTAGTATACAGTATTGAGTATTTAGAAATGTGTATTTTAAATCAAGAACCTAGAGCTTTTCAATAAGAAATGAGCTCTCTCCCGATAGCTATCGGGACGCTCGAGGTGACGGTTGAACTTGTTGACGTCACCCTGAACTTGATTCAGGGTCTAACATTAATATTAAATTACATGCTGAAACAATTCCGATAACTATCGGGACAGCATGACGAAAAACAGATTAGGTTTTAAGTAATTTAGTTGTAAATTCTCACTACTCACTACTCACTACTCACTACTCTAAAAACTACTCTTTTTCTCCTAATTCAAAATATCGTTCCGTTTTTACTTCAATCTCATCTAAAACCTTTTGAAGTTCTAAAGATGTTTTATCAATTTCTTCTCCAGATAATTCTTCTAAGAATTTAGCCTGAATTTTCTCTTTCTGCTTTTCTAAATTCGGGATTTCCTTTTCTAATTTTTTGAATTCTTTCTGCTCATTATAAGTTAATCCGGAATTCTCGTTATTAGATTTCTTTTGAGCAGCTGTTTCTTTTGAAACTTCTGCAGGCTTAGCATTTGCTTCTGAAGCTTCCAAAGCTTCATATTCTCTATAATCTGAATAATTTCCAGGGAAATCTTGAATCTCTGCGTCACCCTTAAAAACAAAAAGGTGATCTACAATCTTATCCATAAAATATCTATCGTGAGTAACCACCACTAAACATCCCGGAAAATCAAGTAAGAAATTCTCTAATACGTTTAAAGTAACGATATCAAGATCGTTGGTTGGCTCATCAAGAATCAAGAAGTTTGGATTTTGAATAAGGATCGTACATAAGTAAAGTCGCTTTCGCTCCCCACCACTCAATTTCTCTACAAAATCATATTGCTTTTTCCTGTCGAATAAAAAGCGTTCCAGTAATTGTTGCGCAGAGATCTGACGCCCTTTTTGAAGCGGAATAAAATCTCCAAATTCTCTGATGACATCAATAACTTTTTGACCTGGTTTACTTTCAATCCCACCTTGAGTATAATATCCAAATTTAATAGTTTCTCCAATAATTACTTTTCCGGAATCCGGCTTGATATTCCCGGTAAGCATATTTAAAAAGGTAGATTTTCCGGTACCATTCTTTCCAATGATTCCAATACGTTCTCCTTTTTGAAAATTGTATTCAAATTTATCTAGCAATTGCTTGCCCCCATAACTCTTAGAGATCTTATGAATCTCAACAATCTTGCTGCCTAAACGCTCCATATTGATCTCCAGTTGCACTTGATGATCTTTTCTACGCTTAGATGCTCTATCTTTAATTTCATGAAAATCATCTATTCTAGATTTAGACTTGGTGGTTCGGGCCTTCGGTTGACGTCGCATCCAGTCTAATTCTTTTTTGAAGAGTTGTTTAGCCTTATCGGTATTGGTTTGATCCAGTTCTATTCTGGCATCTTTTTTATCTAGATAGTAAGAGTAATTCCCTTTATAGGTATATAGAACTCCATCTTCCAACTCTACAATTTCGTTACATACACGTTCTAAGAAATACCTATCGTGAGTTACCATAAAAATGGTGAAATTCTCTTTTCTGAAATATTCCTCCAGCCACTCGATCATATCTAGATCCAAGTGGTTAGTTGGCTCATCCATGATAATAAAGTCGGGTTTATGCAAAAGCATATTAGCAAGTGCCAAACGTTTTTTCTGCCCTCCGGAAAGATCTCCAACGTTTTTATGAAGATCTTCTAATTTTAATTTAAAAAGGATCTGTTTGTATTGAGATTCAAAATCCCAAGCTTGTAAGATGTCCATTTCTTCAAAAGCTTTTTGGTAAGCTTCTGCATCATCTGGATTTTCAAGAGCCTTTTCATATCTGGCAATTACTCTTAAAGTTTCATTATCGGCTGCAAAAATAGTTTCTTCTACAGTTAACTTTGGATCAAGATCTGGTTCTTGAGCAAGAAAGGCAGAGGTAATCTCTTTTCTATATACTACGCGGCCATCATCCGGAGTATCTGTTCCTGCAAGTATATGAAGCAATGTAGTTTTTCCTGATCCGTTCTTGGCAACGAATCCTACTTTTTGCCCTTCATTAATTCCGAAGGAAATGTTTGAGAACAACTTATGTTCCCCAAAAGATTTTGCAATATTTTCAACTGATAAATAATTCACAGATAATTTTTTTGCAAAAATACTCAGAATTTACCGGGTTCAAAGTAGATTAATTTTATTATTAGACTACATCTGTTATATTTGTTTAGGTTAGCTAGTGTGAAGATTGAAAAACACTATCTTGCCGCTAGATTTAGAGAGAGTTCAGTTGTTTTTAAGAGCCATAAAAATTGCTATTAAAAATTCAGGAATCTTCTTAAAATCATCCAATTTTAGATCAATTTTATTTATATCCCCTCTATGAGATATATTTTAATGTTATGTTTTTTAATAGTAGGTCTTAGTTTTACTTCTTGCGTTCCTACCAAAAAAATAACCTATTTACAGCGTGATAGTACGGCGGTAGATAGTATCATCGCAATTCAACAGCTAAATAAGCCGTACCGAATTCAGATCAATGATCTTTTAAGTATAAGAGTAAAAGCTTTAGATCAAGAATTGGTAGGAATGTTCAATCCTATAGATGAAAATAATCTAAGTGCTACCGGAGAGGAACGCCTTTACTATGATGGTTTTACGGTAGATCAACATGGGAATATTCGCGTACCAACTTTAGGAGAGATCAATGTTCTTGGCTTTACCGTAGAAGAAATAAGAAACAAGATAGAAGCAGAACTTTTAGATAAATATTTTAAAAGTGAAGCCAATATTTTTGTAACCGTAAAATTAGCAGGAATTAGGTATACTACCTTGGGTGAAATTGGATCTGGAAGCCAGGTTATCTATAAAGAACAGGTAAACATGATGGAGGCTGTAGCCAATGCTGGAGGAATTACGGAATACGGCGATATGACAGATGTTAGAATAATTAGACAGACTCCTGCCGGCGAAGAAATTCATAGTATAGATCTTACCAGTATAAAAGCAACACAAAGCCCGTATTATTATATTCAACCTAATGATTTAATTATAGTAAACCCATTACCTCAAAAGGCATTAGGAGTTGGAACTACAGGGCTTGGGAATTTAAGAGATATTATAAGTGTAATTACATTGTTAACTTCTGTAATTTTAATTGTTACCAGATAATCTATGGCACACGAAGAAGATCATATCTCAGATGTAGGTTCCACCTTCGATTTTAAAGGATTTATACTTAAGGTAATTAGTTACTGGCAATTAGTAGTGATCTCTGTTGGTATTAGTTTAGGAGTAGCTTATTATAATAATGTTAGAAAATTACCGGTTTATCAGCTAGGTAACTCTATTTCCATAAAGGATGATCAGAATCCATTTTTCACTTCCAATACCAGTTTAACCTTTAACTGGGGAGGCACTTCAGATAAAGTAAATACTGCAGTTACTATTTTAAAATCACGCTCTCATAATGAGGAAGTGGTAGAGAGGCTGCAATATTATATGGACTATTTGGTTGATGGGGAATATCAGCGTATTGATGCTTATGGGACTACCCCTTTCAAAGTAAAAGTAGATACTTCAAAGTCACAGGCTATAGATCTCGTAATTAAACTAAAAATGGTGGATGTTACTAGTTTTAATTTAAGTGCTACGCTCCCGGCTTCCGTTACTGCCCAGAATTATGGAACCAAAGAAAAAGAAAGTATAGATCTTCAACCACAAGATTTTAGTCAAGATTACAATTTCGGAGAATCTATCGATCTTCCTTTTTTTAGTGGAATTGTGCAAAGAACCGAACAGCCTTTACAGATTGGAAAGGTATTTTATATTCGTTTTCTAAATTTTGATTCAGCAGTTGGTAGATATAGATCTGTTTCTGTAAATCCTGATGGACAGGGAGCCTCAGTTCTAAATCTTAGTCAGGTTGGAGGAAATAAAGCTCGAATTGTAGACTACCTTAATGGAACAGTGGCAGTTTTAAGTGAAAATATGCTCGAGCGCAAGAATCTTTTTGCGACTAAAACTATACGTTTTATTGATAGTAGTTTAGCCGTGAAATCTAGAGAATTACAAACGGTAGAAGATGAATTAAATCAATTTAGAAATCAGAATTCCATTTTAGATATTTCTGCGGAAGGTTCAGAACTCTCCAATAAACTTTCTTCGCTAGATGTAGAAAAAGAACAAATTAGAAGACAATTAGCGTATTATAATACGCTTCAAACATATCTACAAACCAAAACAGATTATTCAAATGTTCCGGCCCCATCGGTAGCTGGAATTCAGGAAGGGAGTATTTCTAGTGGTGTTGGTAAAATTATTGCTCTGGCAGAAGAGCGAAGTAATTATCAATATACACTTAAAGAAAATTCTCCGGTATTTGATGATATAGATAGGCAGATCAATTCAATCAAATCTATTTTATTAGAAAATATAAGTTCTTCCAAAGGTTTGCTTCAAGACCAAATAGGCGGTATCAATCGAAAAATTGCAGAAGCGGAAGGGGAGATAAAAAAACTTCCCAAAGATCAACAGGATCTTTTAAAGATCCAGAGAAAATATAGCCTAAGTGAAAAGACCTATAATCTTTTTCTTGAAAAACGAAGTGAAGCAGGCTTAGTAAAAGCAGCTAATGTAAGTGATGTAATGGTCATAGATACTGCCAAAGATACCGGCGGTGGTAAAATAGGGCCTAATACAGAGCTAAATTATGTAATGGCATTATTAATTGGTGGTGTTATACCTTTGGTTTTCGTTTTCTTATTAGTCTTCCTTAATACCAACGTGCATAATGCTCAAGAAGTTTCCAGAATTTCTCCGATTCCAATTTTGGGACTTATTGGGAAAAATAAATCAGATGATAATCTGGTGGTATTTAATAAGCCTAAATCTGCGATTGCAGAAGGTTTTAGAGGCTTGAGAAGTAGTCTTCAGTTTATGTACAAAAAACAAGGAGTGGTGGGTTCTAAAACGGTGTTGATCACCTCCTCAGTTTCGGGAGAAGGAAAAACCTTTTGTGCGATGAATTTAGCTACCGTTTTTGCTTTAAGTGAGCGTAAAACTGTATTAGTAGGTCTCGATCTACGAAAACCCAAGATCTTCGATGATTTTGAATTAAAGAATGAAGCGGGGATTGTTAATTATCTAATTGGAACCTCCAGTATAGATGATATAGTTCAGGAAAGTAAAATTCCATATTTAGATGTAATAACAGCAGGGCCTATTCCTCCAAATCCATCAGAATTACTGATGGCAGATCAAATGGAAACTCTAATGGAAGATCTAAAAGCTAGGTATGATTATATAATTCTAGATACTCCTCCAATCGGGATTGTAGCAGATGCTATGAATTTGGTAAAATATGCAGATGCATCTTTGTTCTTAATAAGACAAGATTATACTAAACGTGGGATGTTAGAGATCATCAATGAAAAATATGAAAAAGGAGAATTAAAGAATATCAGTTTTGTATTAAACTATTTCCAACATCGAGCAAAATATGGTTATGGGTACGGATATGGCTATGGCTATGGCTACGGCTATGGGTATAGCTATAATAGGTATAATGCATATGGAGATAGTCCTAAGGGGGTTAGAACTCTAAGGAAAATTTGGCGAAAAGCCATGAAGAATTTTGAATAGGTAATATTAATTATCAATTCTCATAATATCTTTCGCAAGTATTTTGCTAAATGTCGAAGCTCCTTCATTATTTAGATGGCCGCAGTTGAAGAAGTAATTATTTTGTGTGGGAAAAATATTAGAATAATCTAGAAACGTTGGTAGCTTTTCCCCTAGCTTCTTAGAATATTCAAGGTGGGCTGTATTAGGACAAAAGGGGGACATAAAATAAATAATGGAGATATTATTTTTTGCTGCGAATGATGTGATCTTATTTATTGTCTTATTTTCAGCAACAATTTTCTCGGGTAAAGACGCACTTAGATTACCTTTTAAAGTTCCATATTTTGGAAAATATCCATTTTTAAAATCGGTAGCTGATTTGTGGTTAATTGCAGAATTAAAGAATTCCCTAAACCCTAATTTATAGTCATATATGAGATATCTATAAAATGGAATATATTTTAATAGATAAAATTCCTTATCTCTTTTCTTTATTAATGCAGTTATAAAATCATTATGTATATAAGGCATTAAATAACTTTTGAGAATTTCAGAATTTCCATCCATATTAAATACATAATCCACTTGAATAAAAACTTTTTTGAATTTTATATTTTGCTTTTTCAGCAATTGTAATATTATATAGTAGTCATCTAATTTAGCACCTTGGAACCCTAAGTTTATAGCAGATTTCCCTGTGATGGAGGTAATAATATCTGCATTTATTGTATTATCCACTCTGGAAGACCCAATGAATACATAATCTATTGTATCATTCTCTCTCTGCATTATATAAGAGAGTTTGTTTCTAGCAATTCCATGATGATATGTGTAAGTATAAATGAAATCTAATAAATAGAGACTCGCAATTATTATAACAAGAATTGATAATAGATATTTTAGAAATATTTTCATATTAAAATTGAAAGTATATGAAGCTGGAATGATTGGAAAAGACTCCAAAAAGAAGAATCAACCAAATTATTGCAATTGTTTTTAAAAGTTCAAAGTTTCCAGTTAGTGGATGTTCTTTTGTTTGGCTAAACCATTCAATCAATACTAAAACTGCAATTAATAAAAGCATTTCAATATTATATCTTTCTATTGATAGGTATTTTAATTTGAAGGAATGATTTGTTAAAATTCTACCTAAAAAATTAAGACTTTCAGAAATACTAGAAGACCTAAAGAATACCCAAGCAATACAAGTCAGAAAAAAAGTAAAGGAAATTTTCAAAACCTCAGGAAATTTGGCAACATAATTTAATTTTTTCCAAAACAATTTATCAGTTTCGCCTTTCTTAAATAGAAGAGGAATGAAAAATAAAGCATGAAGTCCTCCCCAAGCTATAAATGTCCAGTTTGCTCCATGCCAGAATCCGCTGACTAGAAAAATAATAAAGATATTTCTAACCTGTTGGAATTTGCTCCCTCTAGAGCCTCCCAAAGGAATATAGAGATAATCTCTAAACCAAGTGGAAAGTGAAATATGCCATCTTCTCCAAAATTCTGCGATATTTTTTGAAAAATAAGGATAATTAAAATTTCGCATTAAATCAAATCCAAATAATCTTGCCGTACCTATGGCGATATTGGAATATCCTGCAAAATCGCAATAAATTTGAAAAGCGAAATATATTGCTCCTAGTATTAAACTTAAACTGTCTAGCGTCTCATAAGATTTAAAAATTGCATTAACAAATGTGGCGCAATTATCTGCTATAACAAGTTTTTGAAATAGTCCCCAAATTATTAACTGAATACCACTTTTTGCATGAAGGAAGCTAAACTTTCTTTTTTGGCTAAACTGAGGTAAAAGATTTTTAGCGCGTTCAATGGGACCTGCTACCAATTGAGGAAAAAATGAAACATAGGTTGCGAAGATTATAAAGTTTTTGGTAGGCTTTATTTCATTGCGATAAACATCTATGGTATAACTAAGTGTCTGAAAGGTATAAAAAGAGATCCCTACAGGTAGTATAATTTGCAAAGAAGTATAGTTGGTTGAGAATCCGATTGAATTTCCCAAATCTATAAAACTATCTATAAAGAAATTAAGATATTTAAAATAACCCAATAATAGAAGGTTGCACCCTATGCTACAGTAAAGTAGTGTTTTTCTCCATCCATCATCATTATTCTTTTGTATAGCTAAAGCTATAAAATAATCTATTAAAGTACTTCCTGAAATTAGCAATAGAAATCTATAATCCCACCAGCCATAAAAGAGGTAACTTGCTGCTAACAATAATAAATTTTGAGAATTTAATTTTTTTAAAATAAACCAATAAAGAATAAAAACAGTTGGAAGAAAAATTAAAAAAGGAATAGAATTAAAGATCATTATAGGCTAATAGGTGAATATTCTATTTGAAATCATGGGTTGATAAAATTTAATGAGATAAATTTGCTCAAAGAGAGTACAGCTGCAATTTATTAATATCTTTATTAGTATTATACAGTTTAATAGAAATATTAAAATCCCTGTCTTGAAAGAAATTGATTCCGATTGGCTTTACGAAATAACACCAAAAAGAAAACTGATAGATCTAAATTTTAAAGAAATTTGGAGATATAGAGATTTGTTAATATTATTTGTAAAAAGAGATATAGTTACTGTTTATAAACAAACCATTTTAGGACCACTGTGGTATCTTATTCAACCACTATTCACATCTATAATATTCACGTTGGTTTTCAATAATATTGCAAGCATTCCTACTGGGAATATACCATCATTTTTATTCAATTTAACAGGTATTACAGCATGGAATTATTTTAGCCAATGCTTATCAGGCACATCAAATACCTTTTCTGCCAACGCCGGAATATTTGGGAAGGTTTATTTTCCGCGAGTGATCATGCCTCTAAAAACGGTAATATCCAATCTTTTTAAATTTGGGATTCAAATTATAATATTGTTTGTATTTTATCTTTATTATTTATTTCAAGGTTTTGAAATATCACCTAATGTAAATTTGGTTTTATTTCCCGTATATATCTTAATGATGGCTCTTTTAGGTTTAGGAGTTGGAATGATAATATCTGCATTAACTACTAAATATAGAGATTTATCGGTGCTTATGGGTTTTGCAACAACCTTATTGATGTATATTTCTGCAGTACCTTATCCATTAAGCCAAGTAGAATCTAAAATGCCAGACTGGGCATGGTTGGTAGAGTATAACCCTCTAACTCAAATTATTGAAGGTTTTAGATATATGATCTTAGATACAGGAACTTTTACCTTAATAGGATTTTTCTATACGTTGGTTATTTCTATACTGCTCTTTCTTTTTGGTTTGTTGATTTTTAACAGAACCGAAAAGAATTTTATAGATACGGTATAGCAGTAAAAGAGTGAGGAGTGAGTTGTCTTTTTATTTGATACTTAATGTCACCTCGAGCGAAGTCGAGAGGTCTGTTAGGAGTGGTGAGTTCTCTGTTGTGGTTGAAAATTAATAAACGACCACTGTCGCCCGATGGTTATTTAATATATATCTATGGAATTGTCTAAATTTGAACTTTCTGAATATAGAAGTCAATCCGACAATGGAAAACCGAGAACTGATATCCGACAACTGAAAACCAAATGAGTGTAATACTAAAAGCCGAAAATATTTCAAAACAATACCGTTTAGGTACAGTAGGAACTGGTACGCTTAGTCATGATTTCAATAGATGGTGGCATACGGTTAGAGGGAAGGAAGATCCTTATTTAAAAGTAGGAGGTGTGAATGATAGAAGCGCTAAGGCTACCGAAGATTATGTATGGGCCTTGCGAGATATTAATTTTGAAGTAAAACAAGGAGAGGTTTTAGGAATTATCGGGAAAAATGGAGCAGGAAAATCTACACTGCTTAAAATTTTATCTAGGGTGACTTCTCCCACTACTGGTAGTATTAAAACCAGAGGCCGGATCGCATCTTTGCTAGAAGTAGGTACCGGGTTTCACGGGGAATTAAGCGGCCGAGAAAATATCTTTATGAACGGCGCCATTTTGGGGATGACTAAAAATGAAATAAAAAGTAAACTGGATGAGATCATAGATTTCTCCGGTTGCGAGATGTATATAGATACGCCTGTAAAACGTTATAGTAGCGGGATGACGGTTCGTCTTGGATTTGCAGTTGCTGCACATTTAGAACCTGAAATTTTAGTTGTAGATGAAGTACTGGCAGTTGGAGATGCCGAATTCCAGAAAAAAGCGATTGGAAAAATGAATTCACTCTCTAAGGGGGAAGGACGTACGGTATTATTTGTAAGCCATAATATGGCAAGTGTGAAGAGTTTGTGTACCAGGGGAATTATATTGGAGAATGGTTCATTAGCATTTAATGGTTCAACCGAAAAAGCAATTAATTTTTACTTATCAAATGAAAAGCAAATAATTCCTAAAGATCTAACATCTATTAAGGATAGAAGTGGAACTGGAACAATAAAATTTCGAAGTTTTCATATTGAACATTCGAATGGGGAAATCATAGAAAATGTCTTAAATGGCGACACTATTCTGTTTTCTTTTACGATTGATGTCGCTAATCTTACCAATAATTTTAATATAGATTTAGGTTTTTCAATACACACTCCGGATGATGAATTAATATCTGTCCTATATAATTCTTATCAGAATAAAACTATACAAGTTAATTCAAACGGAGAGTATAAAATTCAATGTGTAATTCCCGATTTAGCATTGAATGAAGGAAATTATATTGTTAAAGGACGTATTGAATGTGATAAAATAGAATCTGATTGGCCAAAAGTACCACTTGGAAGATTTAATGTGATAAAAGGTGATTTTTACAAATCTGGGAACCTGGGTTTTAATGGGAAGTCAAAACTTCTAATAAAAGGAGAATGGGATTTAAAAAACTGAAAAAGTTGCTATTAAAGATAACTCCAAAAAAAATTTTAAATCTATACCAGGAGCCAATTAAGAATCAACTTAGAGAATTGGATAGTTATTCCACTCTCGCTTACTCACAGGAAGGCGAAGATCTGATTTTAAAAAGAATATTTGAAGGTCAAAAAACAGGTTTTTATGTAGATGTTGGAGCACACCACCCAAAACGATTTTCTAATACTTATTTCTTTTATAAAAAAGGATGGAAAGGTATAAATCTAGATGCCACTCCTGGAAGTATGACAGAATTTCAAAAGATTCGATCAAGAGACATAAATTTAGAAAAGGCAATTTCAGATAAAAATGAACTTTTAAAATATTATATCTTCAATGAGCCAGCCTTAAATACTTTCTCTTATGAAGAGGCAAAAAAGAAAGATGGATTGAGAGATTTTAAGATTATTAAAGAATTAGAAATTCAAACATCTCAATTATCAGAAGTATTGAATAAGTATTTAAGACCTACGCAGAGCATCGATTTTTTAAATATAGATGTTGAGGGATATGATTTTAAAGTGCTGAAATCATTAGATTTTTCTATATATCAACCTTCGGTTATACTTGTAGAATCTTTAAATTCCAATATTGCTAAAATCGAAGAGAACGAGATTTATCAATTTTTAAAGCTGAATTCATATATTTTAATCGCGAAAACTTTCAATACCCTAATTTTTAAGAGAGAATAATGGTTCAAGATTTAGCTCCCATAATTTTATTTGTTTACAACCGTCCTTTGCATGCCCAACAGACTTTGGAAGCCTTAATGGTAAACGAGCTAGCGGACCAAAGCACCTTATATATTTATTGTGATGGCCCTAAACATAATACTTCAGAGGAAGATTTAAAAAAAATTAACGAGGTTAGACAAGTTATATATAAAAAGGAATGGTGTAAAGAAGTTGTAATCATTGAAAGGAATGAAAATCTTGGGTTAGCGAATTCAGTCATTCAAGGGGTGACTGAGATAATTGAAAGGCAAGGAAAAGTTATTGTGCTGGAAGACGATATAGTTACAGGTAAATATTTTTTGAAGTTCATGAATAATTGTTTAAAGATTTATGAATCAGAAAAAAAAGTGTTCGGAATAAGTGGATATCAATTTTCTCCTTCAATTCATATAAAGCAGAGTACATATTTTTTACCAATAATGAGTTCGTGGGGATATGCTACTTGGGTTGATAGATGGAGTCAAATCAATTTTAATGGAGAAGAATTATTGGAATTGGTGGACTCCAAAGATCTTGGAGGAAAACTTGACTTTGGGAATATTCATTACTATCAAATGTTGAAAGATCAGGTTGCTAAAAAAAATAATTCTTGGGCAGTTCTCTTTTATGTTTCTATGTTTCTAAGAAAAGGTCTTTTTCTTTATCCAAATAGATCTTTGCTTAGAAATATAGGTTTTGATGGAACGGGAATTCACTCTGGTTCTTCACCTTCTACCCATTATAAGATGGAAAGAAACATCGATGAATTTATTAAGGCTAAAAAAACACAAGTTTTTTTAAATGAGGTATTCGTGAGGAACTCCATAAATGGAATGATGGGAAATTCATATAATAATAAAAATGGAATAAAAAAGATTTTAAAAAAAGTTCTGCCTCCAGAATTAATTCAGTTTGCCAGACGTAAATTCAAAAGCCAAAACGCGCCAGCATTAATTGAAGAGCATTTACCAAGATACACTAGGACAATAAAGAAAATTCAAGACAAGGAGATAATAGTTCCGGACCTGGCATCCTTCAATTTTATGAAAAAGGAGATTTTTGATTCAGAAATTTATAAGTTTAATACTTTAAACAAGAAACCATATATTTTAGATTGTGGAGCCAATATTGGCCTGTCAGTAATATATTTAAAATTTTTATATCCAGAATCAAAGATTGTTGCTTTTGAACCAGACCCTGAAATTTTTTCTGTTCTACGAGAAAATATTGAAAAATATTCTTTCTCAGAAGTAGAATTAATTCAAAAAGCATTGTGGAATAAGGAGGAGAATGTACAGTTTTGTGGTGAAGGTGCAGATGCGGGATTGTTATTAGATGTAGATGGGGAAAGGAAAGTCACCAATACTGTCAGCACAATTTCTTTAAACGCTTATTTAAATGAACCTGTGGCATTTTTAAAGTTAGATATAGAAGGAGCGGAAACAACAGTTATAAAAGATATTCAGGGAAAACTTAATAATGTTGAGAGAATTTTTGTCGAATATCACTCATTTGTAGGGCAAAAACAAACTTTAAATGAGATTATAGAAATACTTACTAATGCTAATTTCAGATTACATATATCATCACCAGGACTAACAAGCAACACTCCTTTTGTCCATTTGAATGTTTATAACAATATGGATATGCAGTTAAATATTTATGGAATTAAAGAAGAGGTAATTTGAAAGTTTTAATTGTAAATACCTATGATAAGGGAGGAGCGGCAAACTCCTGTAAAAGATTACATCTAGCTTTGCTTAATAAGGGAATAAGCTCTAAAGTCCTTCTTAAATATAAGCAAAACAATTGGGCTGAGAGTTCAGAGTATTTTGTTCCTTTTATAAAATTCTCTAAACAACAAAAAACAAAAAATAAATTAAAAAGGATTCTTTGGGAATTAAAAATATACTCTCCTAAAACGAAAAAGGATTTTAATCAGGATTTTCTTAATGAAAGGGAAAAGGGACTCGAACTATATAGTTTTCCTAACTCCAATTTTGACATTACAGAAACAGATCTTTACAAAGAAGCTGATATTATCAACCTTCATTGGGTAGCAAACTTTTTGGATTATAAATCCTTTTTTGAAAAAAACACCAAGCCGGTGGTTTGGACACTTCACGATATGAATCCATTTTCAGGCGGAGAGCATTATATAGAAGAGTATTTAGGAATTGATGACTTTGGGTTTCCAATTAGAAGAGAATGGTCAGAAGAAGAGTTAAAGGTTGCAAAGGAGAATATAGCAATAAAAAAACAAGGAATGTCAAAGGTTGATAATTTGACTATTGTGGCTCCTTCTGAATGGCTGGCGCAGGAAGCAAAAAAAAGTGAGGTTTTTAAAGGTAAATCCATCTATTGTATTCCTTATGGGTTAGATCCTAAAATTTATTCATCCAGAGATCAGGCTTATTCAAGAGACCTATTAAATATTCCAGGAGATAAGAAAGTTATATTGTTTGTTGCAGATTCTATTAGTAATAATAGAAAGGGATTTGTCTATCTTAAAAGAGCATTTCAACAATTATCATCTAAAAATGTTGTTTTGTGCGCCATAGGTCAAAAGAATAGTGAATTGGAATGTTTCGATAATATTCTCGAATTAGGACCTATTTATGACGAAAGATTGATGAGTGTTGCGTATTCTGCAGCAGATGTTTTTGTAATTCCATCATTAATGGATAATTTGCCGAATACCGTTTTAGAGTCCATTATGTGTGGTACACCTGTAATTGGATTTCCGGTGGGCGGTATTCCTGAAATGATTATCGATGGAGAAAATGGACTGTTAACGAAGGAAATTAGTGTATCCTCTTTAGTTGAAACATTGTCTAAGTTTTTAGATTCTCCCGCAAATTTTGACAGGAAGAGAATTAGGGAAAATGCTATTGAAAAATATGATCAGAAGATCCAAGCTGAAAATTATGTTAAATTATTTAAGGAAGTTTTCCATAAATAGCATCAAAAATTAGAATTTGTAATCCTTAAGCTTGAAATAGTTAATATGGGAATTTCCAATAAACATATCAAAACAGCCCTCATTACAGGGATCACAGGTCAAGATGGCGCCTATCTTGCAGAATTACTTTTAGGTAAGGGATATATAGTACATGGTATTAAAAGAAGAAGTTCTTCGTTTAATACCGATAGGATAGATCACCTGTATCAGGATCCTCATGAGAAAAATATTCGTTTTAAATTACATTTTGGAGATCTTAGCGATCCCCTTAATCTTACTCGAATTATCCAGGAGGTACAACCCGATGAGATCTATAATCTTGGGGCGATGTCTCATGTAAAGGTGAGTTTTGATACTCCGGAGTATACAGGGAATATAGATGGGTTAGGAACCTTACGTATTTTAGAAGCGGTTAGGTTATTAGGGCTTACCCATAAAACTAGGATCTATCAGGCTTCTACTTCAGAATTATATGGGAAAGTGCAAGAAATCCCCCAAACTGAAAATACGCCATTCTATCCAAGAAGCCCTTACGGGGTAGCCAAATTATATGCCTATTGGATAACAGTAAACTATAGGGAAGCCTATGGCATGTATGCCTGTAATGGGATCTTATTTAACCATGAATCTCCGCTTAGGGGAGAAACCTTTGTGAGCCGAAAGATCACTCGTGCGGCATCCAGAATAGCTTTGGGGATGCAGGATACGCTGTATCTGGGGAATCTGGATGCTAAAAGAGATTGGGGACATGCAAAAGATTATGTTCTGGCTATGTGGTTAATGCTACAGCAAGACCAACCTGAAGATTTTGTTATTGCCACTGGTGTTACAACTTCGGTTAGGGAATTTGTGAATTTAGCATTTGCCCAAGTAGGAATTAGTTTGATATATGAAGGGGAACTGGAGAATGAAACAGGAAAGATAGCTTCCTGCACTAATCCTGAATATCAGCTGCCTATTGGTAAAGAGGTAATAAAGATCGATCCAAAATATTATCGCCCCACAGAGGTGGATATGCTTATTGGGGATGCAACAAAATGCAAAGAGAAGTTAAATTGGGAACCAACACATTCTATAGATGAATTGGTAGCAGATATGATGATTGCAGACTTAAAATTATTTCAGAAGGAGAAATACTTGAAAGATGGGGGGCATGATACTTTAAACTATAATGAATAAATGTTCAAGCTTCAATATTCAAAAAAAACAAATTCCACCCGCCCGACGCTTCTGGATTGAAGCCAATTTCCAAACTATAAATATTCATAACGTTCAAATCCTGAAATTTGATTTAATTCGGGTAAATTCGTGGCAACAACTTTAAAATGGAGAGAAATTCTAAAATTTACATTGCAGGTCATACCGGAATGGTGGGTTCTGCAATTGTAAGAAAATTAGAGCAGGAAGGCTATTCAAATTTGGTGTTACGAACCTCCAAGAAACTCGATCTTACCAACCAAAAGGAAGTTTCAGCCTTTTTTGAAGAAGAAAAACCTGAATATGTATTCTTGGCTGCCGCGAAAGTGGGGGGGATAGAAGCAAATAATACCTATAGAGCACAATTTCTCTATGAAAATTTGATGATCCAGAACAATGTGATCCATCAAAGTTATGTGCACGAAGTTAAAAAATTGATGTTTTTGGCATCTTCCTGTATCTACCCAAAATTGGCGCCACAACCAATCAAGGAATCCTATTTATTAACAGGAGAGCTTGAGCCTACCAATGAGCCCTATGCTATAGCTAAAATAGCTGGAGTAAAATTATGTGAGAATTATAACAGAGAATATGGATGTGATTTTATTTCTGTCATGCCCACCAACCTTTACGGTCCTAATGATAATTATGATCTTAAAAACTCTCATGTTCTTCCTGCATTATTGCGAAAATTCCATGAAGCTAAAATTAAAAGTCTAGAAAGCGTTGAAATATGGGGTACAGGATCCCCTATGAGAGAATTTTTGCATGTAGATGACCTTGCAGAAGCATGTATTTATCTAATGGATATTTACAAAGGAAACATTAGTGTGAATATTGGTGCCGGAAAAGATATTTCTATTCATGATCTTGCGCTACTTATAAAGGATATTGTAGGTTATAAAGGTAAATTGGTATGGAATAAAGAAAAGCCTGATGGAACTCCAAGAAAATTGTTAGATGTGAGTTTAATACATAGTTTAGGATGGAAACATGAAATTCATCTAAGACAAGGAATAGAAAAAGTTTATCATGAAAAATTTACTATCGCGCATGAATAAACCTTTAATTTCCATAATCACAATTAACTATAATAATCTGGAAGGTCTTAAAAAAACTATGTCTAGTGTTTTTGAGCAGACTTTGCAGGAATTTGAATATATAGTTATTGATGGGGGTTCTACAGATGGGAGTACGGAGTATATTGAAAGGCACAAAGATAAAATAGACTATTGGGTAAGTGAGAAGGATTCCGGGATTTATAATGCCATGAATAAGGGGATTAAAGTAGCTACTGGAGAGTATATGTTATTTTTAAATAGTGGGGATTGGTTGTATGAAAATACAGTTTTAGATAAAATTGCAGATAAATTATCTGGCTGTGATGTACTTTATGGAAATATGGTAAAAGTCTTTCCAAATGGCAAACAACTTCTTGATAAAGGAGTGAATGGAAATGAAATAACATTTAAAACTTTTGCTGATGGAACATTAAATCATTCTTCTTCATTAATTAAGAGGGACCTTTTTATTAAATACGGATTTTATGATGAAAACCTTAAAATTGTCTCAGATTGGAAGTTTTTCTTGATTACCTTGGGTCTCAATAATGCTGTAATAAAATATGTAGATTATTCTCTTTCCTATTTCGATATGACTGGAATTAGCAATTCGAATATTAAACTGCGAAATAACGAAAGATTGAAAGTGTTGAGGGAGGAAATTCCATTCCCTATCTATGCTGACTATCTAAAATTTAAGGAACAGGAAAAGAAATTAAATTCTCCCAGAATAAAAAAATTTATTAAAACGGATAATAACAGAATTTCAAGGAAATTACATTCTGTTATTTTCAGGATATTTTCGAAATAATTGTTTTAAACATGGATTGATGGGAGACCCTTTAATTTCTTTAATTATACCTACATATAATCGAGCTCATTTAATTGGGGAGACCTTAGATTCTATAATTGCTCAAACCTATAATAATTGGGAATGTATCGTTATAGACGATATCTCAAGTGATTATACCGAGAAATTAATGGAGTTTTATTGTAGTAGGGATAAGAGGATTAAATACTTCTCAAGACCAATCAATAAGAAGAAAGGACCCAACACCTGTAGAAATTTTGGATATGAATTAAGTAAAGGAATATTTATAAACTGGATAGATAGCGATGATATTTTATTTCCCAAAGCTTTAGAAAAAAAAATATTAAATATTGGCACTAATGATGTTGTTATTTCCACTCTACATTATATTGATGAGAATAAAAAGATTATATCCCAAAAACATCAATTTCGCTCTGCAAATCTAATTGAAGATTATTTAATAGGAAAAATAACATTCTATACCTTTACCCCGCTATGGTCAAGGGCATTTCTTGAAAAGCAATCGGAATTGTTTGATGAAAGCATATCAAATCTAGATGATTGGGATTTTAATTTAAGAATGTTATATTCTAAACCTAAAATGGTGTTCTTGGACGAGACTTTGATTCTTTATAGAGTTCACAACGAATCTTTATCTCATGAAATTCATAAAATGAATTTTGAAGAAATAAAATCGGAAGTAAGAGCACGTAAAAAGCATGTTATGATTAACCTAAAAAATAAAATATTCAATGGAAATTCATATTATAAATTTATTTTAGGAAGAAACAAAAGTTTTTTACGAGAAGCATTTGTAGCCAATTCAAATACGAAATATTATCTTTTTCTTAATTTAATTTTTGTTCAATTAATTTTAAAAGAATATAAAGGGATTACAAATAGTTTTCTTGCCTTGATTGGTTATACTTTAGTTGGAAAAGGTTACAGATTTTTGAAATGAAATTACTAATAATCACCCCTTATCTCTCTGTTGTAGGAGGAACAGAAATTGAAACGCTAACAACAGCTCAAGCACTTGCTAATTCTGGGAAGTTTAAAAGAATTGAAATATTCTGTCCTCATAAACCTAACCATGAAAATTATTTAGATCTCGTTTCAAGTCCAAAAATTACATTTAGTACATATCCTGCTTTCTTCAAAAATGAAAATGCGAGAAAGATAAATAGAATTTTCAGGATCACTTTTAATCTAAAAACGTCGTTTCTTGAAAATACATATTGGTTTTTGAAGAGGTTAAGAGCGTTTGATTATGCATACATTTTGGCCACGACTTCAGATTTATACTACATCCCCTTGCTTAATAATTTTAATCGAAAAAATTGTATACTCAAATTCACTATCCTTTATCAAGAAAAATATACCGAGTGGAAAAAACAGTATTTCAGATCCCTAAAAAATATAATTGTAACTAATCATTGTCACAAGGAGTTTTTGACTACAAGCTTTCAAAGCAATAATATAGTTGTTCAGGATTTAATTATAGCTAATGAAAAAAACCTTTTAAAAAATGTAGCCACAAGAAAACATACTTTTGGTTTGCTGTGCAGATTTTCAAAAGAGAAAAGGATTGAACAAGCTATTAGATTAATAGAAAAGCTAAATATAAATGATAAAAATGCTACTTTAATAATACAAGGAGAGGGAGATGAAACATATTTTGAAGAGTTGAAGGAAATGATTAAATCTCTCCATTTAAATGAATTTATAACTTTAGTTAAGAGTAACATTCCTCCTGCTCAAACCCATTTGTTTTACCAAAACATATCTTTTTTCCTGATAACTTCTGAGTTTGAAACAGGCCCATTAACTGGTCTGGAGGCCATGTCAGCTGGGATTCCTGTTTTATCTTACAATGTTGGAGCCATGAAAACAAGACTTAAAGATCATGACTTTCTAATTGTCAATGAATTCAAAGAAATGTGTGAAATAGCGAGTCAATTAAGAGACTTAAAAAAAATAGAATATCAAACTCTTTCAAATTCCATAAGACAAACGTATATTTCCCAATGCTCTAATACTCCTAAAATAGAAAAATTAGAAGATCTATTTTTTCAAAAATAACCCGATGGATAAATTAGTTTCCATAATAATTCCGTGTTATAATGATGCAACATATATAGAGCAGGCCGTAAATTCAGCTATAGGTCAAAATTACCCCTATAAGGAAATAATTATTGTAGATGATGGGTCAAATTTAGAAACTAAAAAAGTTTTAAAGAATCTCGAACACAAAATTGATCTTCTAATTACTCAGGAAAATAAAGGTCCCAGTTCTGCAAGAAACGTTGGTATCCAAAATTCTTCAGGAGAATTTATTTTGGTCTTGGACAGTGATGATTATTTCGATACAAAATTTTGTGATTTAGCCATTAAAAGTTTTGAAGAAAATTTAAATATTAAGATGGTTACCTGCTATGCAAGGTGGTTTTGGGATGATAATAATTTTCAATTATTTAAACCTGAAGGGGGGACAATACAGAATTTTTTGTTTAAAAATTCATCCTTAGGAACAATTTTTAGAAAACAAGATTGGAAAGAAGTGCTAGGTTACGATGAAAACATGCGTAATGGTTTCGAAGACTGGGAGTTTTATATTCGGATTCTAAAGAATGGTGGAATTGCGTATGTAATCCCAGAAGTTTTATTTCATTATAGAAAAAAACATGTATCAAGAACTACTTATGCTAACAAAAACAAATACTCATTGATAGAGTATGTTTATTTAAAACATTCTGCTTTATATAAAGAGAATTTTGAAATTTTCGCTAAATTCTTATTAAATAAAATTGAAGCAGAAGAAAAGGAAAAAATAAAAAATATTAATAGGCTGGAATTCAAAATTGGTAAGGCAGTTTTAAAACCCTTAAGATATTTTAAACAAAAACTGTACAGATATTGAAAAATTCTTTAGTATCCATAATAATGGCTACTTATAATAGAGCACATTTTTTAGAAGAGACCTTAAACAGTATCCAACAACAGTCATTTTCTAATTGGGAACTTTTGATAATTGATGATGGAAGTGCTGATGGCACCTTTGAACTAATTCAAGATGTCATTAGAAAGGATACTCGAATAAAATATTACAAAAGATCTATTTCTCATAAGAAGGGGTTGCCTGGTTGTCGTAATCAGGGATTAGAAATAGCTAATGGAGATTATGTGATTTTTTTTGATGACGATGACATTACCCATCCATTACTATTAGAATTAAGCGTTCATGAATTAGAGAAAAATTCTGTGGATTACTGCAGGTATCTCCGAACTGTTTTTAAAGGTGAATTTATTTATGATTTTAATTATTCTATTGATTATTTACTAAGTTTTTTGACAATTAAAAACCTGGATCAAATTATTACAGGTGCTGTTCCGCTTAATTCGTGTCAAGTTTTATGGAGAAAAGACTGTTTTAAAACACAACGTTTCAATGAAGAGTTAATGTATGCCGAAGAGTGGGAACTTTACGCTCGTATTCTTTCTGAAGGTAAAATAGGGGTAAATATCGAAAAAATATTGTTTTTTGGAAGAAAGCATCTACACTCTAATACAGGAGAATTTGGGAATAAGAAGAAAATTAGGATTGATTCCTATATAAAATCAATTTTACTAACCATAACTAATTTGAAAAGCAAAAACCTTTTAAATCATACTTTGAAACATTTCTTTATTAGGCTAGGTTTTCGATTAAATTCTATTATTATCATCAAAAAAATATTAAATGCAACCAATACCGGACTGTTGGAAAAAATAAAATATATTTTTGGTTTTAAAATATATCCTATTCTAAGACCAATTTTTTATATAAAGGGTAAAATACTTAAATTTTGAAAATACTTCTTTGTTTCGGTACTCGTCCAGAAGCTATAAAAATGGTTCCAATTATTAAGGAACTTCAAATTCGAGGATTAGATTATAAGGTATGTGTTACCGCTCAACATAGGGAAATGCTGGATCAGGTTTTAGATTTTTTTCAAATCGTTCCCGATTTTGATTTAGACCTAATGAAACCCGGACAAGGTCTTAATGCCCTTAGTGCTGCTATTTTAAATGCTATAGATCCAATATTCGATAATTATTCACCAGATGTTATACTTGTACAAGGAGACACTACCAGTGCTTCAATGATTGCGCTTGCAGCTTTTCATAGGTTAATTTCAGTTGGACATGTAGAGGCCGGCTTAAGAACTTATAATAAGAGATCGCCATTTCCTGAAGAAGGAAATCGGCAAATGATAAGTAAAATTGCTGATTATCATTTTACTCCAACCCAGAGTGCTACTGCGAATCTAAAGAATGAAGGTATAAATAAAGAATCTATTGTCTGCACAGGGAATACTGTAGTGGATGCACTTTTTTGGGCGAAAGATATTCTAGAAGGGAATCCGATTAATAAGGAAATTAAAGAGCTTAGATCTCATTTAGATCAAACCAAAAAACTAATTTTAGTAACCGGGCATAGGAGAGAAAGTTTTGGAGATGGAATTTTAAATATTTGTGAAGCGCTTTTAGAGATATCCAAAAGAGAAGATGTGGAAATAATCTATCCTGTGCATCTAAATCCTCAAATTAAAGAACCAGTAACGAAGTTGCTTGGAGGTAGAACCAATATTCATTTGGTATTGCCGATTTCTTATCCGGCTATGATTTGGTTGCTGGAACATTGTTATATGATTATCTCAGATTCTGGTGGTATTCAAGAAGAAGCTCCAAGTTTTAAAAAACCGGTTGTGGTAACCCGAGAGTATACAGAACGCACGGAAGGTGTAGAGGCCGGGTTTTGCTATTTAACAGGAACAGATAAGGGTAAAATTATAGATATAGTAATGAGTATTTTAGATAATCCGGTGGAGTTATCAACTATTCCTAATCCTTATGGTGATGGAAAAGCAGCAATACGTATTGTAGATTTTTTGATAAGCCAATTCTAGGCTTTGACAGGCTCAGCCTGACTTTGAGATCTTAGTCGCACTGAGCTTGTCGAAGTGTGTTTGTACATATCATATAAAGCTTTGGAAGGATACTAATTTGAAAATTTCATAACTTGAAACCATGAAAATCTTCTGTGTATATATCGTAGAGTGTAAGGACGAATCTTTTTATATAGGAGTAACCTCAAATTTAGAAAAAAGAATATGGCAACACAACGTTGGTATTGATCAACATGCTTTTACTTATAAACGTAGACCTGTAGTCTTGAAATGGTTTGAACAATTTTCTGATCCCGCTGCTGCTTTTAAAGTGGAGAAACAACTCAAAGGATGGACTAGAAGGAAAAAAATAGCGATGATTCAGGAGAATTGGAACAAATTAGTTGAATATTCCAAAAATTACACGGAATATGGTTCTTCTGATGATAGTCTATATAAATAGTTTTAGTTTATGGAAAAGGCTTCGACAAGCTCAGCCTGACTTTGAAGGTTTCAAGTCCCATTGATTCTGCCGAAGTGTAGTTTTGTATTGTTAGTCACACTGAGCCTGTCGAAGTGTAGTTATTATAATTGATCAAATAGAAAATATAATCAAATCCCTATCTTTACTCAAAAGTTAGATATTTGAGCGAGCGTACCCAAAAGAAAATTCTTGTAATAGCAGAATCTATTAATGTAGAAGATAGCAGCGGATCTAAAGCTAATGTTGCTCTTATTGAGAATTTGAAAGAAGCTGGGTATGAACTAAAAGTCTACCATTATAGTAGAAAAGAAATTCAACTAGAATCTATTGAATGTATAAATATAAAAGAGATTAAATTTGGTCTCAATTATTTTTTAAGCAGACTTCAAAGAAAGATCCAGCATAACTCTAGTCTTAATTTGGCAAAACGAATAGAACCTATTTTTGGTTTTTCCTTCACATTTTTTAACGATACTAAGAGTATAAAGAATGCTTTAAAGGAAGTGAAAGCGGAAGAATATGATCTTTTACTGACCTTAAGTAAAGGAGCGAGTTTTAGGCCTCATTATGCCATGTTAAAATCGCCACAATTCCATTCTAAATGGATGGCATATATTCACGATCCTTATCCATTTCATTTATACCCAGAGCCCTATAATTGGGATGAACCGGGATATCTCAAAAAAATAGATTTTTTTAAAGAAGTAGCAGAAAAATGTAATTGGGTAGCTTATCCAAGTTTGTATTTACAACAATGGATGGAAAGCCATTATAAGAATTTCGAAAATAAAGGTATTATTATTCCTCATCAACTAAAAGAAACTAACGAAACATCTACATTGCCAGAGTATTTCGATCCTTCGAAATTCAATTTATTACATGCTGGTAATTTGATGAAGCAAAGGCCACCTTTTGCTTTGATTAATGGATTTGTAGAATTTCTTAAAAAAAATCCTGAAGCTAAAAACGATGCTCGCTTGTTATTAATTGGTAGCGCTTCTTATCACAAAGTGGAATTAGATGAGTTGGCTTCTCAAATATTAGAACTATATATTAGCAACGGAGTAGTGAAATACTCAACAGTACTTGCTATGCAGCAAGGAGCGAGCGTAAATATTATTTTAGAATCTAAAGCAGAAATTAGTCCGTTTTTACCAGGTAAATTTCCTAATTGCATAACCGCAGAAAAACCAATACTGGTATTGGGTCCTGAAAAAAGTGAAGTTAGAAGATTGTTAGGTCAAGATTATAAATGGTGGGCTGAAGTAGATGATGTTCAACAAATAGAGAGTTTAATCAATAACCTTTACCTAATTTGGAAAAATTATAGTGTGCTAAATAAAAAATATGAACACTTATCTTATTATATGTCTTCAGCTTACTTAAAGGATAACCTGAATAAAATATTACTAGAATGAAAAATTTCAGTATTATTATCACAACATATAACAGAGTAGAAGAGTTAAAAATTACCCTGAAAAAATTAACAAATCTTATAGAGCATGGTACTAAGTTATTAATTTGTGATGACGCATCAACAGATGGAACATCAGAGTTTATAAGGAGTTGCTATCCTGAAATCCAACTATCAATTAATTCGAGTAATAAAGGTCTTATATATAGTAGAAATCTACTAATGAGTTTTGTTCAAACTCAATATGCAATTTCATTAGATGATGATGCTAACTTTCTAAGTTTATTCCCTTTAGAAAATATTTTGAGACATTTCGAAATGGAACCTAAATGTGGTGTCGTCGCATTTCGCATATTTTGGGGACTAAAAGAGCCGAAACTTTGTTACACCAAGGAAAAACTGGAAATTGTAAAAAGCTTTGTGGGCTGCGGGCATGCATGGCGTATGGATGCATGGCGTAAAATTCCAAATTATCCAGAATGGTATATTTTTTATGGTGAAGAAGAGTATGCATCTTATCAGTTATTTAAAAATGACTGGCAGGTGCATTATGTTCCGGAGATTCTGGTTCATCACCGAGTAGATGTCAGTAATAGAAAATATCAAAAGGATTATAGAATACGTTTAAGAAGATCCTTACGTTCGGGGTGGTACAACTACTTTTTATTTATACCATGGTCTCAAATTCCTAAAAGATTTTTATATACCTTCTATATGCAATTAAAACTTAAAGTTTTTATAGGAGACTTTAAAGCCGCGATTGCTATCTTTCAAGCTTCGATAGATTTGATATTACATTTACCGACCTTGATTTGGAAAAGTAACCGTCTCACTAAAGTTGAATTTAAAGAATATGAAAATCTATCAGATACAAAGATTTATTGGAAACCTTTAAACAAAGTAGATGCTTGAGTATTTAAAAAAGAAATTATCCCTCCAAAAGCGACTTAAAATTAAATATAAGCTCAGACACCTGAAAGCTTTGGCTTTTCCCTTTAATTTATCAAAAATGGTGTTGATACATAAAACTGATAAATATGGTTATCATTTTTATACACCACACTATCAAAAACATTTTAAAAAATATAAATTTAAGAAGATTAAACTTTTAGAAATAGGGGTTGGAGGATATGAAGATCCATATTTGGGTGGAAACTCCTTAAGAATGTGGAAGTCGTATTTTCCATTTGCTAATATATTTTCATTTGATATCTATGATAAATTATTTTTGCAAGAACCTAGAATTAAAATTTTTAATGGGAGTCAGGTAGATGAAAATTTCCTGAACGGTTTAACGGAAATAGTGGGGGAACCTACAATTATTATTGATGATGGAAGTCATATGAATGATCATGTTATAAAGACATTTAAAATCTTATTCCCGAAACTGAAATTGGGCGGAATCTATGTAATTGAGGATATTCAAACTTCATATTGGGAGAATAAGGGTGGTTCTAGTTCTGAATTTAATAGGAGCGATACAATTATGGGGTATTTTAAAGGATTAGTAGATGGCTTAAATTATCAGGAATTTGAAAAATCTGGCTACATACCAAACTACTACGACTTAAATATAATATCTATCTATTTTTATCATAATTTAATTTTAATATATAAAGGATTAAATAATGAATTCTCGAATTATATGGTTAATAACCAGAAACCAAATAAAACTTAGAAATTATACAAGACAATATCGCCATCCTTACTACGGTTGTTAATTTTGAGCTATATCAAAAAACCTCAAAATTATATCCTAAAAATCTACACATTTATGTTATAGATGGTAGGAATGGCATGCACGGAATAGAAAGTATAAAATTCATGTTTAAGAAGCTTAATAAATCAGATATTGATTGGTTAATTATGGCAGATGAAGATGTAATCTTTAAAGATGTGGATGCATTATTTGAATTAATAGATTATATGAGAAGTGAAAATTATGATGTATGTGGAGTAAGGGATGGAGGAATTGTCTCTCATCGAAATTATAATCCTTTTTCTATTAATACATTCTTCTCCATTTTAAATTTTAAAAATATTATTAAAATATATGATGAGAGAGAAATTAATAAACATCGATATTATATCAAAGATGAATTTTTGGATGATCTAGATAACTTGCCATATGCTTTTGATTCATCCAGTTTGTATGAACCTTATTATTGTTTTTATTTCTGGTTAAGAAGAAGCGGAAAGGAAATTCTTTTTTTAAATAGCGAAATGGTTGGTAGCGAAAATGATAATATAAGTAATAAGGTATATTCACCTAAGGGTTCTTTAATTTTATTACATACATGGTATGCTCGGTCTTATAATATAAACATTAAACATACCATTAGAATTAATACATATTTAAATGATTTTGATGTGAATCCAAATATTTTAAGTCCGATAATTTTCAAGGATTTTACATATAGGTTTAAGGTTAAAATTAATAAAATCTATAAAAGAATTAAATTAAAGTTGACTAAAATATAATTTCATAACTAAAATTAAAAACACGATGCTTATTATTGCAGAAATAGGTCAGGCACACGAAGGTAGCTTAGGCTTAGCTTTATCTTATATAGATGCACTTGCTGAAGCAGGGGTGGATATTGTAAAATTTCAGGTGCATATTGCAGAAGCTGAAAGCAGCATACATGAACCTTTTAGAATTAAATTTTCAGATCAGGATGCAACAAGGTTCGATTACTGGAAACGAATGGAATTTAGTTTAGAGCAATGGAAGATCCTGAAAGAGAAATGTGATAATCGTGGAGTAGAATTTTTAGCATCTCCATTTAGCAATGCTGCAGTAGATCTCTTAGAAAAACTTGAAGTTAAGAAGTATAAAATTGGCTCGGGGGAAGTCAATAATTTATTGTTGCTAGAAAAGATTGCTTCAACAGGAAAACCTGTAATACTATCTTCTGGAATGAGTTCTTTTCAGGAATTAGATGTTACTACAGCATTTTTAAAAAAGAAAGCTATTCCATTTGCTATTCTTCAGTGTACTACCGAATATCCAACGAAGCCTGAATCATATGGACTGAATGTCATTAAAGAACTTAAAGACCGCTATGATGTTTCGGTGGGGTATTCAGATCATTCAGCAAAGATCGAAACATGTATAGCTGCAGCTACTTTAGGAGCAGAAATCGTAGAATTTCATGCTGTTTTCTCTAGAAAAAGCTTTGGCCCCGACTCTTCTTCATCGCTTGAAATTAATGAAATAACACAACTAATAGCTTCGCTTAGAAATATAGAAAAAGCAACTATTCATCCAGTAGAGAAAAGTGATTCTTCTAAATTTTTGGAGGTTAAGAATATTTTTGAAAAATCTTTGTCTGTAAATAAAGATCTTAAAAAGGGACATATACTTAAATTTGAAGATTTAGAAACTAAAAAGCCAAAAGGTTATGGAATATCAGCTTCAAATTTTGAAGAAATATTGGGAAAAAGAACGAATAAAGCGTTACAGAAATGGGCTTTTTTAAATTTTGACGATATTGAAAATTGAAAATAGTTCTAATTTATAAAACTATATTAATAAATATATAAATGGCTAAACGTAAAATTTGTGTTGTAGTAACAGCACGTCCATCTTATAGCCGAATTAAGACAGCGCTTACTGCAATTCAAGAACATGGTGAACTGGAATTACAATTAGTGATAGCTGGTTCTGCATTACTTGATAGGTATGGTAACGCTGTAGATTTTATAGAAAGAGATGGATTTAAAATTGCAGCGAAAGTGTTTATGGTTTTAGAGGGGGAAAATCCAACAACTATGGCTAAAACAACGGGAATAGGAGTGATGGAGCTTACTAATGTGTTCTATAATTTAAAGCCAGATGCAGTAATTACCATTGCAGATAGGTTTGAAACAATTGCTACTTCTATAGCTGCAGCATATCAAAATATTCCTTTAGTTCATATCCAAGGAGGTGAGGTTACTGGGAATATTGATGAAAAAGTTAGACATGCAAATACAAAATTGGCTGACATACATTTGGTGTCGAGCGAAGATGCTCGCAATAGAGTATTGAAATTAGGAGAAGATGAAAATAGTATTTTTAATACTGGTTGCCCTTCTATAGATTTAGTAAGAGAAATTGAGGAAGAAATTAAAGTGGATTTTGACCCAATGCTGAAATATGGAGGGGTGGGAGCTAAAATAGATTGGAGATCGGGATATATTGTAGTAATGCAGCACCCCGTTACTACTGAATATCAGAATGCAAAGAAGCAAATACTTGAAACTTTAAAAGCTGTAAAACAATTAAATATCCCCACTTTTTGGTTTTGGCCTAATGTAGATGCAGGGTCTGATGGAACCTCTAACGGCATACGCTCTTTTAGAGAATTAGAAAAACCGGAAAATATTCATTTTTTCAAGAATATGGAGCCCATGGACTTTTTGCGATTACTAAAAGGATCTAAAGCATTAGTAGGAAATTCTAGTGCAGGTATAAGGGAATGTTCCTATTTAGGTTTACCGGTAATCAATATAGGAGATCGTCAGAATAAAAGAATGAGGGCAAACAATGTTATAGATGTAGATTATGATAGAAATGAGATAGCTCGTGCTATAGAAAAAGCAATTCAAATTGGAAAACATGAAAAGTCCGAAATTTATGGCTTGGGAAATTCTGGCAAAAGGATAGCAGAAATTCTAGCTACTATGAAGTTGAGTTTCAATAAAACTATAACTTATTGATGAAAGTATTAGGGATTATACCGGCAAGAGGTGGGAGTAAAGGAGTGCCAGGCAAAAACATAATGGAATTTGACGGCAAACCTTTATTGGCTTATGCAATTGAGGCGGGTAAAAAAAGTAAATTAATTTCAAAATTGATTGTCAATACTGATGATATGAAAATTGCACAAATATCAGAAGATTTTGAATGTGAGGTATTTATTAGAAAAAAAGAATTTGCAACAGATACTTCAGAAGTTATTGATTCTGTTATTCAAACTATTGAATTTTTTAAGAAAAAAGGCGAGTTTTTTGATGCAGTCATGTTACTACAACCTACTTCTCCATTAAGAACAGGTGAGGATATTGACAAAGCTATTCAAATATTGAGAAGAGGCAAGATAGATGCTGTTATCAGTATGGTTAAAGTTCAAGATAAGCATCCCGCTAGAATGTACAAGATGGAAAAGTCGCAACTAAGTAGTCTAATGCCAGAGCATGAGACTGAAAGAAGACAAGATCTGCCCGAGTTATATTTAAGAAATGGATGTATTTATCTAGTAAAAACAGAAGTCTTAAAAAACCAACGGACTTTTATGCCAACAAATAAATCTGCCTATATTATGAATGCTGATTGGGACGTAAATGTAGATACCGAAATAGATGTGATTATTCTGGGACAATTGATAAAAAAGTGGAAAAGGCAAGTTTTATGAATATCCTAATTACAGAACCAAAAGACTTTAATTCAGAACAGCTTTCTATTTTAGAACAATATGGAAAGGTACTGTTAGGGCCTTTTTCTAGAAAGGAATTATTAAAGTCTGTTTCTCATGTAGAAGTATTAATTATTAGGCTAGCTCATAGAATAGATGAAGAACTTCTGGGTAAAGCTCCAAATCTCGAATATATCCTAACCCCTACAACTGGACTAAATCATATAGATACAAATATTACAAAGAAAAGAAACGTTCGCATAATATCTTTGAAAGGCGAAACCAAATTTTTAGAAACTATTCCATCTACTGCAGAGCACAGTCTGGCACTAATGCTTTCGCTTATTCGTAAAATTCCTGCAGCTCACAAACATGTATTGAATAATGATTGGGATAGAGACCTGTTTAAATCTCATAATCTTAATAGTTTAACTCTTGGAATTTTAGGTTATGGAAGAGTGGGGAAACAAATGGCGAAATATGCAGATATATTTAATATGCCTTGGATTTTTTACGATACTGATAAGAAGTTGATAAATAGTCCTAATTCGATCGAAAATTTAAATGTTTTTTTAGGGCAAATTGATGTTTTGTCAATTCACATTCCACTCGAAAAAGAAAATGAGAATTTTCTTAATGCTAAGAATCTTAAAAATTTAAAAAGAGGATGTTATATAATTAATACATCAAGAGGAGAAATTGTTGAGGACGAGGCTATGGCAACACTACTTAGAAATGGATATTTAGGTGGTTTAGCTACAGATGTGCTGAATTTTGAACAGGATGAACACAAGAGAAATCAAAGTGTGTTACTTAAAACAGCAAAGGATATGGATAATGTTATAATAACACCCCATATTGCAGGTGCCACTTATCAATCTATGTGGCTTACTGAGGAGTTTATAGTAGATAAATTTTTAAAATTACTTTCTAGATGATAGGGCTACATATTTCAAAAGATCAATTTTATATTGAAGAAAAGCATAAATCTATTCAAAAAGAATGCGCTGATTTATTTGTAACGTTAAGCTATCATCATCTAGATTACAGACAAGTATTTTTTGAGAATGATGATATATGTGTGTTTGTCGAAGGATGGATATTTAATTCTAGTTCTTATACCGAACAGGCTAGCTTTATAGCAGGAAAATATTTGGAACACGGAGATAAGTTCTCTGAATATATTGAAGGGCAATTCAATATCTTACTATGGAATAAAACATCTAATACAGTTTTTTTTACAAATGATATTTTTGCATTTAGAAAACATTTTATGATTTTAGAGAGTTTTATAATAAGTACAGATCTGGAATTTCTTTATGGTCATTTGGAGTCCATAAAATTTAACCACGTACATATTCAAAAAAATCTGAATCAAAACAGACTGGTGGATATTGAAGAAACCTTTGTCGAAGAAATTAATATGATTCGTCCCGCATCTATTATTGATTTTAAAAAGCATAATTATTATTCATTAGAAGGTTTTGAAAAACAATATACCGTAAAAAATATTACGCCTGAATCTTTTGTGAAAAAGGTTAGGAGAAACATTAGTAATGTCCATCGGGGTGAAAACATTTTGCTGGAGTTATCGGGAGGTATGGATGCTCGGTTTTTATTAGAAAATTTTAAAGCCTTAGAAATTCCAACAAAAACGCTAAGTTATGGCTCACTACAAAGTGATGAACTGAAAATCGCAAAATTAGTAGCTCAACAGAATGAAGTAAAACATAAAGAAGTGTCCTACCAACCTTCAGATTTTATTAAATATGCTGCGACTCATCAATTTACAAATGGAGGGTTGGATATTTTCGTTCAATCTGTTTTCCAAAAAACAAGTCAAGAGCTTAAATTCTATAATTTTAATAACTATGTTTTAGATTCAGGGATTGCTTTAGACCCTTTTATTGGGGGGACGCAAATATCAAAACAATTTGATGCTTCTTCGAACGGTTTTTCAGACCATGTTTTTGATCTTTCTATAAACGATATTTACACCTCCCAACTAAGAATGCTTTCTCTATTGCCATTAAGACGCTCCTTGCATAGGGAGTTTATGGAAGATCGATATTCGATGTTTTCATATGCCAGTTATTACTTAATGAAATCTATACCATTTAGTGAGTTGGAAAATTATAAGTTTTACGATAAGGTTGCAGAAATTTCGATAATTAATAGCCGGGAAATAGATATTCACGGTAAAATGTTGCCACTCTATAAAATTTCTGATGCAGCGAATAAAAAGAAACTAGAAGAACGTGAAATTAACAGTTTGAAATATTTTTTGAGAGAAAATAAACTTAAACCGCACAATAGATATTATTCCGATTTCGATATGTGGCTGCGTGCTGATTCGACATGGCTTGAATTAATAAATAAAACCATATTAAATAAACAAGCACATCTTCATAGCTATATCGAAATTTCAAAAATTCAAGAACTTGTACAAGAACATAAGAATGGAGTTAAAAATAATATGCGACTTTTAATTAGGTTAATTTCGACCGAATTATTTTTTCAAGAAACGGTAAACTATTTTAAGAAGAAATCTAATGGGTAGAATAGGAGTAGTTATTGTAGATGGAGTGGGGTATAGAAATTTTATATTGAGCGACTTTATTCGTACGCTACAAAATGAGAATAATGAAATAATCATTTTTTCTGGATTGAAAGAGAGTATTTACAATTTTCCAGAAAGTAGTGCAATCAAGATTATCGAACTCGCTATTTTCAGAGAGAAGAAAGTAACTTGGATTTTTCGAAAAATGAAGGAATTAGCTCATTTGCAAAGGAACAAACATTATTTTGCGATAGCAGATAATTTAAGAAGCGGATATCCTAAAAATAATAACCTGAGAGCATTTATTACCAAGTTATTAATTAAATTCACTTCGCGTTTTAATTCTGAAAATATTATTTCAATCGCTAATAGTTTACAGACTTTGTCTTATAAAAATGATAATGTCGTAAGAAAATATTTTCTCGCTCTTAAAGAAAACAAACCTGATGTCCTTTTTTTTACCCACCAGCGTCCTCCCTATTTAGCTCCATTGGATTATGCAGCAAAAAAATTAGGCATTAAGACATGTTCTTTTATTTTTAGCTGGGATAATTTACCATCTAAAGGTAGAATGGCAGCACCATTTGATTCCTTTTTGGTATGGAGCGAATTGATGAAGGAGGAGCTGGAATATTTTTATCCCGAAACCAAGAATAAACCAGTAAATGTGGTCGGCACTCCTCAATTTGAACCTTACGTTCTTACAGAATATGAATCTTCAAAAGAACAATTCTTAGAACGTTTTAAAATTGATGAAAACCTTAAAACAATTTGCTATAGTTGTGGAGATGTTTCTACCAGTAAAAATGATGGATTGTATATTGAAACCATTGCACAGGCAATTATTAGGGGAAATATACAGCCAGTTAATTTAATAGTTAGAACTTCGCCGGCAGAAGATGGAAGCCGATTTAAGAAAATCAAAAATCAGTTTCCTTTTATTATTTGGAATTTCCCACACTGGGAAATAACCAGAGAGGACCATCCCGAGCCTTGGTCTCAGCGAGTACCTTTTAAAGACGATGTTACCGATCTTAGAGCCTTATTGGAATATTGCGATTTGAATGTAAATATGTGTTCTACAATGGGTCTGGATTTTATGATTTTTGATAAACCAGTGATCAATTCAGTTTTCGGGAATGGGGAAAACGGTTTGAACAACGATCAGAAATATCTACGGTATGCCCATTATCAAAGAGTTGTAGAAAGTGGTGCCGTAGCTATTGCGAAAGACAAAGAGGAACTTATCGAAGCTATCAATTATAGTCTTGAAAATCCTAAATCTCGACTAAATGAACAACAAGAATTACTAAAAATTCAAATAGGAAAACCACTTAAAGATACCAGTTTACGAATTGTTGAAGGGTTAAGAAAACTTTCATGAATAGCATAGCGATTGTTTGCAATTATGAATTAAATCCTTCAAGGATTGGCGGGATGGATCGTTTCTTTGTTTCTTATGATGAAGAATGTAAAAAGTTAGGTTATGAAATATCTTGGTTCTTTGCGGGTGGTAGAAAATATGATTTCTATGATAATTTAGAGGCGCATATTTGTTCAAAAGATCTGTATTCAGAATTTCTAGATATTCATCGGACGAATAAGTATAACATTGTTATTACTCACTTTGTTGAATTATGTACGCCGTTCTTCAAGACAATTAAAACTACAAATAACCCTTTCATAATCTCGGTAGATCATAACCCTAGGCCTATAGAGGGCTTTCCCATTAAAAAAAGAGTAAAGAATAAATTGAAAGGAATCCTGTATTCAAAATATATAGATCTTTTTATTGGAGTTTCTCAATATACTACTAATTGTATTTTAAATGATTTTGGAAAGCATTTACAAACAAAAACCAAGGTGGTATATAATGGAATAGCTACTGATGTTTATTTGAAAAGAGAAGCAGAGAATTTTGGAAAATTTATAGTAGCATCCCATTTAAGAACCTCTAAGGGAATTCAAGATCTAATTAAAGCAGTTTCATTAGTAAGTTCAGAAGCGAAGAATAAAATATTAATTGATATTTATGGTGAAGGTCCAATTGAAAAAGAACTTAAAGATATGGTGGAAAGTTTAGAATTAGATACTGTTTTTACATTTAAGGGAAGCACACCACAACTGCCGAATTTATATAAGAATTATTCTTTTCTACTTCAGCCCACTTATATGGAATGTTTTAGCTTATCTATATTGGAGAGTTTGGCTTCTAACGTACCTGTGGTTACAACCCCTGTAGGCGGAAATGAGGAAGTTGTAATAAACGGAGTTAACGGTTTTATTTTTCCTGCAAAAGATATTGATAAATTAAGTGCGTTATTAGAAGAAATATTAAATAGATCTAAGAAAATACAAAAGAATACTTTCTCGGAGATTGAAGAAAATTTTAATTTATCTCGAATGGTAAATGAACATATAAGACTTTTACCATGCACATAGGATTTATAACTCCCGAATATCCGCATCCAAAGTTGACGAACTCAGGCGGATTGGGTACGAGTATTAAAAATTTAGCTCATGCATTAGTCCAAGAAGGAGTTGAGGTTTCGGTATTTGTTATCGGTTTAGATCGTTCAGAATCTTTTGTTGAAGATCAGATCCAATTTCATTTTATACAAAAGTTCAAAGTTCCCGGAATTACCTGGTTTGTCACCAGAAAATATTACCAGAATCTTATAAATAAAATTGTTGAATCAAATTGCATAGACCTTTTGGAAGCCCCAGATTGGACCGGTATTACTGCTTTTATGAAATTCAAAGTTCCATTAATAATTAGATGTCATGGGAGTGATGCTTATTTCTGTAAATTGGAGGGTAGAAAACAGAAATGGAAGAACTTTTGGTTTGAAAAAAATGCGCTTAAAGATGCAGATGAAGTGATAGCTGCAAGTAGTTTTACAGGAAGGCTCACTAAAGAAATTTTTGAACTAAAAAAAGAGATCATCACTTTATACAATGGAGTGGATATTAATAAATTCAAGCCAGCTATAAGTTCTTCTAAAAGTGAAGAAAATAGTATTCTGTATTTTGGCACTGTAATAAGAAAAAAGGGAGTTTTAGAACTGGCGAAAGCATATAATATTTTTAAAGAAAATAATCCTGATGCTATTCTAAAGATTATAGGAAAAGATACTATAGATATTTTTGAAAATAGATCGACTTTAGAAATGTTCTATTTGCTCGTTACACCTTCAAATCTTGAAAGTATTGAATATTTAGATCATATAAGTTATAGCGAAATCTCAAAGGAAATATCGAAAGCTAAAGTAATTGTACTGCCAAGTTTTGCTGAAGCATTTCCAATGACATGGTTAGAGGCTATGGCTATGGAAAAAGCTATGGTAACTTCCAACATTGGGTGGGCAAAAGAAATGATGATTGACGGTGAAACCGGATATATGGTAAACCCGAAAGATCATCAGGAATTTGCTGAAAAAATGACCACCTTATTTAAAGATGACAATTTGAGAAATACTTTTGGTGAAAGTGCAAGAGAGAAAGTGGTTAATAATTTTTCTTCCGAAATTACTACCTCAAAGAATATGAAATATTATCAAAGTTTAATTTCAAAGTGATGCAATTAAAAGAATTTGTAACTCAATCGGGAGAAACTTTATTATATAACGGAACTCCAAAACTTGAGAGTTTAGAACAATTAGCTAATGGTCCTGGCGACCTTTGGCATAGTTCTCTTGATCAAGGTTTAAATAATGCATTTCCGGAATTGGTATATCAAACTGCCGTATTTTGGTGGTTTCTTAATGATCTACCAAATCTTGATAGATCGATTAACTGGAGAATAAATCCTGATGCTTTTGTTGTAAGGAAAGATGTTTGGCTGCTGTTTGCAGATTTTCCAAAAGACTATGATTCTGATATTTTAAGCGCCTTCGATTTAGGATACCGAATGTTAAGACACGGAGGAACAATTCCTATGTATGTGAAGGGTTTGTTTCCGGAGGAAATAAAAACATTTAAAATTACGATTCAGGATAGATATAGATTTTTTAAAAAGAATTTTAAACCGCAACATTCTGTTTATTTGCTTTTAAAGAGTTTATATAAAAATCCTTTTGATGAAATTAATGCATTTCAAAAGATTAATAGAGAGAATTTAAAGCAAAATTACTTTCCTGTTTTACCTGCAAGAAAATTAAATCCTTTAGAAGGAAATCCAACTGTGAATGTCGTAATTCCTACTATGTATCGTCAGGATTATACCCTTCAATTGTTAAAAGATTACACACATCAAACTTATTCGGTAACTAAGATTATAGTAATAGATGCTACTCCTGTTGAGGAAAGGGTAGAAGGAATCTATAATCAAGATCAATTTGATTTTGAATTGATCGTAAAATGGCAGGATTCTAAAGGGAGTTGCAGAGCAAGAAATGAAGCAATAGCCTTATGTACTGGAGATTATATAATTTTTGCTGATGATGATACACGAATATTATCGAATTTTGTAGAGAATCATATTAGATTTCTTCAAACATATAATGTTGAGGCTTGCAATGGGCTTGATATATCTGCTCCATCGCATAAAGATGGCTTGGATAAACTGAAAGGTTTATATTTTAATGCAAGTAAATCTCAATTGAAAGCTGGAGCAGCCATGTCTTTTAGCAATGCTAATTCTTGTGTTAGTTTTTCCTTAGTCAAAACCCTAATAGGAAATGACATAAATTTTGATGGAGGTTATGGAGAAGACACCGATTTTGGTTTGAGATTAATCAAGGCAGGTGTAATTTTAATGCATAATCCCTATTCTGCCATCTTACATCTTAAGCCTCCATCAGGAGGTTATAGACATTGGGGTATTCAGGCAGGTATCATAGGGAAATCTAGAAAAAAACAAGCATGGGAACTGGACCATCCGGTTAAATTTATTCGTCCTGTGCCTAGCCCAACCATAGTGTATGGAATAATTAAGCATTATACCCCAGATCAGGTTATGGAGTACAGGTCTAAGTACTTCTTTCTATATTTATTTAAAGGTAGTAAAAATGGTCTATTATGGAGATTTTTAAAATTTCCTTATAGAGCTCTTCAGTTTAATAAGTCCCTGTTCTATGCTCGAAATCTTATCAAAAGAGGAGTAAGATATTAATCCTTAGAAATCTATGAAGTTCAGTCTTATAATTTGCACCTATCATCGTTCGAAAGCCCTTTTGAAAGTGTTGGAATCGGTGAAAGCGCAAACTAAATGTCCAAATCAAATTATAATAGTGGACGGCTCTCTTGATCAATACACTCAAGTCGCTTTAGAAAAAACTTCTTTTTCTAATTTAAATTATTATCAAGTTGAAGAGAAGTATAGAGGCTTAACCAAACAAAGGAACTTCGGCATTTCTAAGGTGGGAGCTAATATAGATGTGGTATGCTTTCTAGATGATGATGTTGTTTTAGAACAGAATTATTTTGAAATGCTATTGAATACCTATCAAAAATATCCTGAGGCAATAGGAGTTGGAGGTTATATTAAAGATGTTGTGGAATGGGTTCCTTCTAATGAATCATATTCTGTTAAATATGATGATTATACAAAAGATGGCTATGTTCGGAAATTAGGGAGTAGGAATGTGCTAAGAAAAAAATTACATTTACTTAGTGATCAACCTCCGGGATTTATGCCAAAATTTTCTAATGGATTATCTATAGGATTTTTACCTCCTTCTAATAAAATCTATAAAGTTGAATTTTTAATGGGGGGGATATCGTCATTTAAAAATGAATTGCTGGAAAACCTAAAATTCTCTGAATACTTTGAAGGTTATGGTTTATATGAAGACATGGATTTCTGTTTACGTGCTTCCAAAATTGGTCAGCTATATGTGAATACCGCTGCCAAATTGGATCATAACCACGAGCCCGACGGGAGACCAAACCAGTTTGATTATGGTAAAATGGTACTTAGAAATGGGTGGTATGTATGGAGAGTGAAATATCCAAAACCAGATCTTAAATCAAAATTAAAATGGCATGCAACGGCTTTTGTATTAACTCTGGTAAGATTTACCAATGTCCTTAATAGTTCTGAAAAGAAAGCTGCATTTACAGAAAGTATAGGCAGAATTGTGGGGTGGTGGAGTTTATGGTGGAATCTTCCAAAGTAGATTAAAAAATGATGATTAATTTGAAAATTTAATTGTAGAGGCAGCACACAGTAAATGAAAGTTGCAATGGTTATAACATATGGGTATTTAAAACTATTTTAGTTCTCGATAGAATTAAAATAAATTTGTTTGTCTGTAAAGTATCCTAAACTGAAAAGGACGTCATTCTGAACTTGTTTCAGAATCTCATTACAATGTAAGTCAAGACAATATTGAGACCCTGAAATAATTCAGATAGCTATCGGAACAGGGTGACGAAAATACTTTTAGGACAACAAACGGATATTCATAAATAAATTAACCAATCTCTAATCAATCTCTTAAGATTAAAGAATGTTGAAGAAATTCAGATCAGATCTTTTAAAGTATAAACGTTACAGTGGTAAATCTTCATTTATATTACTGCTTACACAACAAGGATTGTGGGCTATCTTGGTGTATAGAATTAATAATTCTATTTATAATTCGAAAATATTTAACCCCATTAAAAGTATTTTATTATTCTTCGGACTTTTTTTTCAAAAATTAATGGAAGTACTTACTGGGATTTCTCTTCCTTACTCGGCTACTATCGGAGATAAGTTCTACATTGGACACTTTGGGGGTATTATCATCAATTCAAAATCAGTTATCGGAAATAATTGTAATATTTCTCAGGGTGTAACTATTGGTGTGAGTGGAGTCGGGGAACATCGAGGTGTGCCAGTTATTGGAGACAATGTATATATTGGTGTGAACGCTGTTATTGCTGGGAATTTGAAGATTGGTGATAATGCCGTAATTGGAGCTAATTCTTTAGTGACGAGAACTGTTGAAACGAACACCACAGTACTTGGTGTTCCGGCTATAAAGGTAAGTGATAATAATTCTGATCTTTATATCTAATGAATTTTTTAGTGGTTACCAACGCTCCAACATTTTATAAGAATAAGAAATATTCTGCGTATGCCCCATATGTTAACGAGATGGATATTTGGTTTTCTAAAGTAGATTCTGTTGGAATTTTATCTCCACATTTTTATCCTGAAAAAGTTTTTACAAAAGAATTTTTAAGACAGGATATTCAGCATTTTGATCTTCCCTTCTTTAAATTTAATAATATTATAGCTTGCGTAAAAGCAATATTTTTATTCCCTTATACTTTAGTTGTTTTTATAAAAGCTTTTTTATGGGCAGACCATATTCATTTAAGATGTCCCGGTAATATTGGGCTAATAGGATGTGTCCTGCAGATCTTTTTTCCAAAAAAAACGAAAACGGTAAAATATGCAGGTAATTGGGATCCTAATGCAAAACAACCTTGGAGTTATAGATTGCAAAAAAAGATCTTAAGTAATCCTCAACTTAGCAAGAATATAAAAGTTTTAGTTTACGGGGAATGGGAAAAACAATCGAAGAATATTGTCCCCTTTTTTACTGCATCTTTTTCTGAAAAAGATAAAAACATTCTAGATAAAAAATTTTCTTCTCCATATGAGTTTCTTTTCGTGGGGAATCTTAACGAAGGAAAACGACCATTTTTTGCGATTCGCTTTATCGAATACTTATTACTGCAAAAGATTGCCGTTAAATTAAAGATCTTTGGTAACGGTGGTTTATATGAAGAAATAAGGCAATATCTTGATGTCAATAATTTGGAGCCTTTTGTACAATTAATGGGAGCAGCAAAATTGGAACATTTAAAAGATCATTATAAGAATTCTGATTTTCTAATATTACCATCTAAATCTGAGGGTTGGCCAAAGGCCGTTGCTGAAGCTATGTTTTTTGGATGTATTCCAATTTCAACTGATGTTTCATGCGTAGATTGGATGATGGGACATGGAAAAAGGGGAATATTAATTCCACCGGACATAAAGGAAGCAGCAGAAATATTCAGTAACGAGCTTAAAAATATTGAAAATTTAAAATTGAAATCTGTGAGGGCTCAAAAATGGTCCCAACAATACACGCTCGAAAGATTTGATGAGGGAATTAAAGATATTTTGTCACCCCAGCATCAGAATGAGCAGTAAGGTTCTCATTTTACACCGGCGTTACTATCGGTGAAGAATGATTTAGCAGTTTTTCCGCTTTCCTTTAGGGTTAGGACAAAGCAAGGAAAAATTGTTCATTAGGGTAAAGGATTTTGATAATAAAAACCTTAATAGCAAGAAGTTGTATAGATTTAATTTAATACTATCTTGAACGCTAGACTTCAAATAAAAAAAGGTATGAGAGTTCTTCAATTAATAGATTCATTAAGAATTGGAGGTGCAGAAAAAATGGCGGTTTCCTATGCAAATACTTTAGTTGATAAAGTAGAAGGGTCTTATCTGTGCAGTACACGTTTAGAAGGCTTTTTAAAAGAGGAATTAGACAATAAAGTTCATTATTTATTTTTGAATAGAAAGCGGAGTTTAGATTTAATAGCTACTCTTAAATTAAAAAAATTCATTAGGGACAATAAAATTGATATTGTTCAAGCACACGGGAGCTCCTTCTTAATTGCGGTTCTCGTTAAAGTAATGGCTCCCAATTTTAAATTAATTTGGCATGTCCATAATGGAGCTAGTGAAAAAATGCAGTTATCTCATTTCCTGGGGCTCAAATTTCTATCCTTTTTTTTTGATGGGGTAATAAGCGTTAATACAACCTTAGAAAAATGGGTCAAAAAAGAATTGAGATGTAAAAAAGTCATTGAACTTCCCAATTTCATTACAAATAATTCTTTTAAAAATACCGAAATTTTACTTTTAAAGGGTGATATGCAAGCCTTTAAAATAATTTGTGTGGCTAATATAAGACCTGAGAAAGATTATTATAATCTTTTGGATGGATTTGAAAAATTTGCAGAGAATAAGAATGTTAGTTTGCATATAATTGGAAATGATTTTAATACAGAATACTCAAAACAAATATTCAAAAAGATAGATAATTCAAAAGTTAAAAACCAAATATTCTATTATGGATCCCAGAGAAATGTTTTAAAGCTTTTAGAGCAAGCACATTTAGGTGTAATTCCATCTCGTTCTGAAGGCTTACCGGTGGCACTTTTAGAATATGGTATAGTTGGACTTTGTGTAGTTTCTACCGATGTAGGTCAGTGTAAAAATGTAATTAAAAATAATGGGCTTATTGTAAGAAAAGAAGATTCGATGGATTTAGCCGAAGCTTTTAATGCCTATTATTGTAATAAGAAGTTAGCTATATCTGATGCTTCAAAATTCAATAAAAATATTATATCAAATTATTCTCCAGATGCAATAATATCTAGATTAATTTCATTCTATGAATCTATTCTAATATCTAATTAACTAAGTTATAAAAGGTTTTACAAACATTGGTTACCTCCAAATATTAATTGCTCATATTTTTATGGGATATGCTGTCTATGTATATAGACCAGCCGCTGCTTTTTTATTATTGGGCACTTTCGTATTCTGGATATTTTATGTAATCGTAAAAGATAATAAGAATAATGAAGCATTAATGGCTGCAGCTTATATTGCTGGGGCAGAAGTGTTTTATAGAATGAATGGTGCCATGATTTTCTATGAAACCGGTAAATATTCTGTTATTCTCTTCCTTCTTATCGGGATGTTTTATAAAGGAGCATCTGCCAAGACTATTCCTTATTGGATTTATTTGTTAATACTGGTGCCCGGAATTATTATGGCTTCCATAACCTTAGATTATGATGTTGTATTTAGAAAGGCGATAGCTTTTAATTTAAGTGGCCCGGTATGTTTAGGTGTTTCAGCACTTTATTGTTATTATAAGAAAATTAGTACGGCTCAATTCAATAATGTTATAATCATGCTATTGATGCCACTAGTTGCAAATATGGCTTATTTATATTTTTATACTCCAAGCATTGGTCAGGTTTTAATGAGCGGTACCAACTCAAATTACGCAGCATCTGGTGGCTATGGTCCTAACCAGATATCTGCAGTAATGGGGATGGGCGCATTTCTTTTGAGCACTAGACTTTTCGTTATAAGGCACAAGATAATTAATGTTATAGATCTTATTCTGCTGGCTCTTATGAGTTATAGAGCTTTAGTTACTTTTTCCCGAGGTGGTGTTTTAACCGCTATTGTATGTATAGTGGCATTTATTATAGTTTTTTATCAAAAGCAAAATTCTGCCGGACAATCTAAATTATTTAAGAAATTAGGCTTTTTATTAATTGTTATATTATCAATGTGGTTATATTCAGCAATAAGAACTCAAGGTTTAATAACCTATAGATATACCAATAGAAATGCTGCCGGAAAATTGGAAGATGATATTACTACAGGTAGAGCTGAACTGATAGAAACCGAGTTACAAGGTTTTTATGATAATCCCATTATGGGAGTAGGCGTAGGGAAAGCAAGAGATTTTCGATCGGAAGAGGCAGGCGCCATTACAGCCTCCCACAATGAAATAAGCAGATTATTGTCAGAACATGGATTATTAGGTTTAACTGCCATTCTAATTCTTATATTTGTACCTATCGTATTTTGGTTTAAATTCAAGAACAATTACTATTTTTTAGCTTTCTTAGCATTTTGGTTCTTAACAATAAACCATTCTGCTATGAGAATAGCTTTGCCCGGTTTTGTATATGGCCTTGCCTTATTGTATATCGTAGATGAAAAAAAGAATCCTATACATAGGAAACGACTTAACCATTAACAGCTTTACTGCTACGTATATTTCTTTTTTTAGCAAAGTGTTAAAAAAAGAAGGCTACGCCGTTAGAAAAGCTTCTAATAAAAATAATAAAGCTTTACGTTTGTTTGAAATGTTAGGCCTTATCATGAAATACCATAAATCTACTGATATCGTTCTTATTGATACATATGGAGCCCTAAATTTTTATTATGCCTATTTAGTTGGGAAAGCCTGTCAATTTTATAACTTAGAATATATTCCTATTCTTCACGGAGGAAACTTACCTGAAAGGATAAAGCATTCGCCAAAATTTAGCAAAAGCTTGTTTGGAAATGCTAAAATGAATGTTGCTCCCTCAAAATTCTTATATGAAGTATTTACAGAAGCTGGATTTCTTAATACCCAAATCATTCCAAATTCAGTTGAATTAAAGAAGTATCCTTTTAAAAATAGAGAATATTTTGCTCCAAGACTTTTGTGGGTAAGAAGATTTCAGAACAGATATAACCCGATGATGGCTGTAAATGTTCTTCAGCGGTTAAGGCAACATTTTCCGGAGGCTTCCCTTTGTATGGTTGGCCCAGAGAAAGATGGTTCCATGGCAAAATGTAAAGCTTTTAAAGATAAACATAATTTAGATGTAGTGTTTACCGGAAAGCTTCGAAAAAAGGAATGGGCTAAACTATCTGTAGATTATGATATCTTTCTAAACACCACCAATATAGATAATACTCCTATTAGTGTTATAGAGTCTATGGCACTAGGACTTGCAATTGTCTCCACAGATGTTGGAGGAATGCATTTTCTAATAGATGATAAAAAAGATGGATTGCTGGTTCCTTCTAAAGATGAAGACAAAATGGTGGATGCTATTTTATATCTTTTAAACAATCAGAATATGGCGAATCAAATGGCATTAAATGCACGTCATAAAGTGGATAATTTTGATTGGGAGATTATCAAAAATAAATGGAATTTATTACTTCAGTAATGAAGCCACATATAATTTATATAGGTAATAAAGTCTCGAATTCTAAAATTAATCCCACAACTCATTCTACGCTTGTTGAAAATTTAAGGGCTGAAGGTTTTACTGTTTATTCCGCATCTTCTCAAAAATTGAAGTTATTAAGGCTTTTAGATATGCTTTTGTTATTTCTTAGAAAGAAGTCTAAAGTAACTTATGTACTAATTGATGTTTACAGTACACAAAATTTCTGGTATGCTGTTTTATTAGCAAGATTCGCCAAGTTGTATTCCGTAAACTATATTCCTATTTTACATGGAGGAGATCTTATTTCACGATTTAATAGATCTGAAAAAGTCACTAAAAGTTTATTAAATAATGCACATGCAATTGTCTCTCCTTCAGAATATTTAAAAAAGGAAGTCGAGAATATGAGATATAATCAGGTGCTCCATATTCCAAATCCGTTAGATCTAAACAAATATCCATTCAAACAAAGAAAAAATATTCAGCCAAAATTATTATGGGTTAGAGCATTCTCAAAAATCTATAATCCAATGATGGCAATTAAGGCTTTTGAAATCATTATAGAAAAATTTCCCTATGCAGAGCTTTGTATGGTAGGACCAGATAAAGACGGGACTTTAGAGAAATGTAAAGGGTATGTCCTGTCTAAAAAATTAAACATTTCTTTTACGGGTAAACTTAAAAAGAAAGAATGGATAAGCTTAGCTACTAATTTTGACATTTTTATTAATACAACACGCATAGATAACATTCCTGTTAGTGTATTGGAAGCAATTTCCTTAGGTTTACCAATTATCTCAACCAAGGTTGGAGGAATTCCATATTTAATAGACGACGGGATAAATGGAATGTTAGTAGCTTCTAATGATGCTCAAGCTATGAGTCAGACTATTGAATTTCTAATTGAAAATCCGAGGAAAGCAGAACAAATGGCCGACAGTGCTAGACAGAATCTAGTAAAATACAACTGGAATATTTTAAAACAGGATTGGTTTAAGTTACTTCACTGAAAATAATTATATTTAGGCCCCTAATAAGTTATAATGTCTAAAAACAACTCTGTACATTTCGATATCTCAGAGCGCAAAGTGTTGCTTAGGATAGTCGATGTGTTTGTAGTTCTTTTTACCTTAAGTATTGTAGGTGTAATTTTTGATTTTGATTATTTCCAGATCACTTCTTATAATTGGGTTTGGACCTTTATGCTTGTTCTCTACTTAATGGTATTTGGTAGTGTCTTCGAATTATATGATCTTCAAAAAGCCAGTCGATTTGAAAAGGTAGGGCAGAACGTGGTTTTCACCTCTTCTGTGACGGTTCTGTTCTTTATACTTACACCGTTCTACACTCCAATTTTACCTGAAAACAGACTTCAGATCTTATTCTTCTTTTTGTCTATAGTTGGAGCGCTCTTGCTATGGAGATACGCCTACATCACAGTAATTTCTGCGCCAAGATTCTATAAGAAAGTATTACTTATTGGTAATGCTACAGAATTAGGATTAATGGTGAAGGCACTGCAAAAATCTGATCCTAATTATGTAATTGTAGGATATATCAATACCTCAAAAGAAGCTATCGCACCTCTTGGTAATAAGTTGATAGAATTTAAGCCCAAGGGGCTTGCTGTTGCTATTAAAGAACAAGGAGTGACAGAGATAGTTGTGGCAGGAACAAGTAATGACGCGCGTAAGGGAGTGGAATTATCTCTACTAAAGCAGCTTAATACTTTGTTAATCAAGGGGTTTTCAATAAAAGATTATATTCAGGTTTATGAAGATCTTACTCATCGCGTTCCTGTACAATATATAGGTAAAGATTTTTATAAAGTCTTTCTTTTCAGCCGTAGTAATCAAAACAAGTTCTATTTATTTTTCCTGCGGATCTTTGATCTGATATTTGCCAGTTTAGGGCTTCTAGCTTGCGTCATCCTGATTCCGTTTATTTATCTTGGAAATTTGTTAGGAAATAGAGGCTCACTATTTTATTCACAAGAAAGAGTGGGTCAAAATGCCAAAAACTTTAGGATATTAAAATTTAGAACCATGCCGGAAAATTCTGAAAGGTATGGGCCTCAATGGACAGAGAAAAACGATTCTAGATTGAATAATTTTGGAAAATTTCTTAGAAGAACAAGGTTTGATGAATTCCCCCAATTTTATAACATTCTAAGAGGTGAAATGAGTATTATTGGCCCAAGACCAGAAAGGCCGGTATTTGTAAAAGAACTCTCTAAAATGATTCCTTTATACAAAACTCGACATATAGTCAAGCCAGGCTTAACGGGATGGGCACAGGTAAAGGCAAACTATGGTTCTAGCCATGATGATAGTTTAGAAAAACTTCAGTACGATCTCTACTATATTAAACATAGAGGTTTATTTCTGGATCTTAATATTCTATTGAAAACCTTTAGTACAGTGGTGTTTTTTAGAGGACAATAATTCTTTTTCTATTTTCTGCTTTTTGTATGTCTAATAAAAGTAAAAGCGAAAATGATAATTCCAATCAATATTGAAATTCTTGCTATATAATCTCCATATTTCACATAAAATGTTTTTTCAGAATTCAGAGTAATATCACTTTTAATACTTCCTCTTTCTTCATATCCCAAACTTTTAGTTATTTCTCCTTTCGGATTGATGAATGCTGAAATACCAGTGTTAGCACTTCTTACTACAGATCTTCTGGATTCTATTGCACGAAGCCGTGCGTAGCTTAAATGTTGCTCATGACCTTGTGTATCACCCCACCAGGCATCATTTGTAATTATACTTAAAAAATTTGCACCGTTATTTACGTAACCGGTAACGTATTCTCCGTAAACCGATTCATAACATATGATAGGAGCAGTTTTATAGTTGTTATTTAAAGAAAAGGCTTCTCTATTTTCTTGAGTAGTCTTCATAGCCACGGTTCCGCCAAGATCTATCATTACATCTCCTAAAATAGGTTTTAGAACACTTTGATAGGGGAAATTTTCAACTCCAACAACAAGTTTAGATTTGTGATAGAGTTGGGTAGAATCTTCATTGTTCATTAAAAAAGCCGAATTATAGTCATCATACCAATCATTCGGTCCAATTTGATTACTTTGTTTTCTTACCATATTTTGATTGTGAAAACGTTCATAAAAGGAAATTCCGCTTAAGAAATTGGTGCCAGGCTGATTTCTAAGAATTTGTCTCCCAAAATAATCTGCTTCAGAACTGGAGAATTTTGACAATACTGTTCCATCTGCAAAAACGGTTTCCGGGGCAACGATAAGTGCAGTTTTAGGAGTTACTTTTTCAGCACTTAGCTTCAGTAAAAGCTCTCCAATTCTCGTATCGGTAGTATTATATTTCTCGGTATATGGATTGATGTTAGGTTGAAGAATAACCACTTCCATCGTTTGATCTCCTTCAGTATAATTGTTAAGAAGATAGTAGGAAATAGCGATAGGAAGTCCCACAATCAATAAGATCTTTAATGCACCTCTATAAATAATCTCTTTCTGCTGAAATTGCTGATAGGTAAGCAATAATTTGAATCCGGCCATGTTTACCAACCAAACCCATAAAGTTCCACCAAAGGTTCCTGTGTATTCATACCACTGAATGATGTGCGGATATTCAGAAAAACCATTGCCAAGATTTAACCAGGGCCATGAAAATTCCCAACTTAAATGTAATTTTTCAAAAGCTATCCAAATACATACTAAAAATGCTGTTGATGCTCTAAAATTGGTTCTTTTAGCTACAATATGATATACTAAAAATACCAGAGCCATTAATAGGGAGTTCACTGTTATGGCAAATATTCCTCCAAAAGCTGTAGAATAATACAGCCAGTAGGTTGTGAAGATATTCCAAATCAAAAAGCTGAGATAGGAAAGCCCTAAAATCTTAAGTTTTATATTCTTTCTTTGGGAATTTCTAACTTTAAATTCTGCATATAATAAGGGGATAAATGCTATAAAAAGTAAAAAAGGAAATCCGTAAGTAGGCCATGCCAAAGCTAGTAAAACACCGCTGCTAAGAGCTAATAAAAAATTCTTCATATAGAGCAATTCTCCTCAAAAATAAGAAATTGAAGATCTTAAACCCTAGCAGATAGTTAAAAACTTATAAAATATGAAGCTCAGAGGTATTAATTTCGTTCCCTTTACCTAACATTCATTTACTTTAGTATTTTTACAAAAAACATCTTATGGCTTTAAAACGACATATTCCTAATTTAATAACTCTTTTAAATCTGATATGCGGTAGTATAGCCGTGATCTTTGCAGTTCAGGGAAATCTTATAATGGCAGCTATGTTTGTTGGTCTGGGAATATTCTTCGATTTTTTTGATGGGCTTGCCGCCCGAAGCCTTAACGTAAAAAGTGAACTTGGGTTACAGCTGGATTCTTTGGCAGATATGATAACTAGTGGATTGGTGCCAGGAATCGTGATGTTTAAACTTTTGATCAAAGCACTGCCAGGAGATTGGAATGCATATTCTGCAACTTGGGATAGTCATACCGCTTCTAACTGGATAGAATGGAATTTTCCTGTGTTGGCGCTGCTAGGCTTGCTTATTACTGCTGCTTCAGGATATAGATTGGCGAAATTTAATATTGACGAAAGACAGTTAGATTCTTTTATAGGCTTACCAACCCCTGCAAATGCGTTGTTAATATTGAGTCTGCCTTTAATTTTGGCTTATCAGCCACATCCAATTGCAGTCGGTATTATTTTAAATGAATGGTTTTTAATTGGGCTAACCTTGGTAAGTTGCTATATGCTAAATGCTGAAATTCCTCTTTTTGCTCTTAAATTTTCTGAATGGTCTTTTGGCGCAAATAAAGTGAGATATTTATTTCTTATCTATTGTGTTGTGATGTTGGTCTTACTTCAATTTATAGCAATTCCGCTAATAATAGTTAGTTATGTACTACTTTCACTCATTGTAAATCGTACCTCGGTTACAACATAGAAGATTCAGAATTTGATAAATAACAAAACCCGTCAATATTTGAATACTGACGGGTTTTGTTATTTATTATAATTACTTCTATTGAAATAATTTTTTCTTTCTGAGTTCAAAATTTTGTCCCAGATAAACTTTTCTTACCATTTCATCTGCAGCCAATTCTTCAGGTTCTCCATGTTTCAAGATACTTCCTTCAAACATTAAATACGTACGGTCTGTAATAGCCAGAGTTTCCTGAACATTATGATCTGTAATTAAGATCCCGATATTCTTACTTTTAAGCTGGGCAACGATTCTTTGAATATCTTCTACAGCCACAGGATCTACCCCAGCGAAAGGTTCATCTAATAATATAAAATTTGGGTCTGTTGCAAGAGCACGAGCAATTTCTGTTCTTCTTCTTTCTCCACCACTTAATAGATCTCCACGACTTTTTCTAATATGACTCAATCCGAATTCTTCTATCAAAGATTCCATTTTAAGATGACGTTCCTTCTTAGATAGTTTCGTTAGCTCCAAAACACTCATAATATTGTCTTCAATGCTCAATTTTCTAAAGACTGAAGCTTCTTGTGCTAGATATCCAATTCCGTATTGAGCACGCTTATACATTGGAAATTTAGTGATCTCCTGTTTGTCTAAAAAGATCTTCCCGCCATTAGGTTTAATAAGCCCAACAATCATGTAAAAGGAGGTGGTTTTTCCGGCACCATTAGGTCCTAACAAACCAACGATCTCTCCTTGATTTACTTCTACGGTGATACCTTTTACTACCGCTCTTCCTTTGTATGATTTTACTAAATTTTGGGCAACTAACTTCATAAATGTATTTGTAAGACTAAGATAAAGATTTTAAATCAGTCTGAAAATTGATATTTTATTGCTTGTTTTCTAAAGTGTCCCAAAATTCATAGGCTCGTCTAAGGTGTGGAATTACAATAGTCCCGCCAACAAGAGTGGCTATACTTAGGGCTTCCATGACTTCTTCTTTTGTAAGACCTTCTTTATGTGAAGTTTCCAGATGATATCTAACACAATCATCACATCTTAAAACAGTAGATGCAACCAAACCTAAAAGTTCTTTTGTTTTTACATCTAGAGCTCCCGCTGTAAAAGCATTGGTGTCTAGATTAAAGATCCTTTTAATAATTTTATTATTATCCTTTAGGATCACATCATTCATACGCTCACGGTATGAATTGAATTCATCAACTTGATCTGTCATAACCTTAATTACTTAATTTTTCTTCTTCTTTTTTATAAACTAATCTTGAAATAAAGATACTTACCTCATAAAGTAACAGTACCGGTATTGCTACAATAATCTGGCTAACAATATCTGGCGGAGTAATTATTGCAGAAACTATTAGTACAGCGATTAATGCATATTTTCTATAAGTTCTTAAGAACTGTGGTGTAAGAACGCCCACTTTAGTTAAAAAGAATATGATAATTGGAAGCTCAAAAATAAGTCCGCTGGCAATTACAGAAGCTCTTACCAGACTAATATAACTACTAAGGTCAAATTGATTTAATACCTGATCACTTACCTGATATTTTCCTAAGAAATTTATAGATAGTGGAGTAATAACATAATATCCGAAGAGAACTCCTATAAAGAAGAGAAAAGAAGAGATAAAGATAAATCCACGCGCATTTTTACGTTCGCTTTCTTTTAAGGCAGGAGCAATAAATCTCCATATTTCATATAAAACATACGGAAAAGCTATTACAAAACCTGCTGTTATTGCAACCCAAATGTGAGCTGAAAACTGCCCACCCATGGTTCTACTCTGAATCCCAAAATTCATCACTGTATCACAAAAACCTCCATCAATTCCTACAGAAGTAGATATTCTACATAAAATATCATAGGTCCAGAAATCTGGATGGCTTGGTCCAAAAAGGATATTGTCAAAAATAAAACCTTTTAAAAAGAATGCTACGGTAGCGGCAATAATTACTGCAAGGGTTGCACGTATTAAATGCCATCTTAAATCTTCTAAATGATCTAAAAACGACATCTCGTCGTTGTGGTTCTTTACTTTTGCCATTATATAATTCCTTCTCTTATAAGGTTATGAATATGGACTACTCCAGCATAGTTTCCATTTTCTTCAGCAATAAGCTGAGAGATTTTATTTTCTTCTAAGATATCTAATGCATCTATAGCCATAGCATCATTGTCTATGGTCTTCGGATTGCTGCTCATAATATCTGCAGCAGTAAGATGTACAAAAGCATCATTATTTCTCAGCATTCTTCTAATATCACCGTCGGTAATAATACCAATTACTTTACCATTATCTATAACCGCTGTTACTCCTAACATTTTTTCTGAAATCTCTACAATCACATCTTTTACATTAGTGGTTTTTGAAACCATAGGTTTTTGATTTTGTGAAGTAATATCACTTACTCGCAAATATAACTTTTTACCTAAAGCGCCACCCGGATGATATTTTGCAAAATCTTGACTAGAAAAGCCTCTTAGTTTCAACAAGCAAACAGCCAAAGCATCACCTAAAACCAGTTGTGCTGTAGTACTAGTAGTAGGAGCTAGATTGTTAGGGCAGGCTTCCTTTTCTACATACGCATTTAATACAAAGTCAGATTGCAAACCAAGAAAAGAATCTGGATTTCCGGTGATACCAATTAATTTATTATGAAAATTCTTAATGAGCGGAACCAGAACTTTTATTTCGGGAGTATTTCCACTTTTCGAAATGCAGATAACAGTATCGTCCGGGAGAATCGTTCCCAGATCACCATGAATAGCATCTGCAGCATGCATAAAAACAGCAGGAGTTCCTGTTGAGTTTAGAGTGGCTACAATTTTAGTGGCAATAAGGGCACTTTTTCCAATTCCTGTAATAATTACCCTACCTTTTGAGTTATATATATATTGAACTGCGTCTGCAAAGTCTGGAGTAATTAAATTTTCCAGATTTGCTATGGCTTTCGCTTCAATAGATATGGTTTCTTTGGCTACTGAAAGAATTTTTTCTTCAACTTTCAAATTTGTACAATTTTGATTGGCGATACTAAAGAAATACGTATCTTTATTTGTGCAAATGTATGTAAAATTGTAACACAATTGAATGAGTTCTACGGAAATCGATTTACACCAACAACTTAAAAAGTACTTTGGATTCAGCCAATTCAAAGGTCTTCAGGAACAAGTAATCACAAGTATTGTAAATAGGCAGAATACATTTGTGATCATGCCTACCGGTGGTGGTAAATCTCTATGTTATCAGCTGCCCGCTTTAATTGAAGAAGGAACAGCAATAGTTGTCTCTCCCTTAATTGCTTTGATGAAGAATCAGGTAGATGCCATTCGTGGAATCTCATCAGAGTATGGTGTGGCCCACGTTTTAAATTCTTCGCTGAATAAATCTGAAGTTAAAAGAGTAAAAGAAGATATCGTTAATGGCATTACTAAATTGCTTTATGTAGCTCCAGAATCGTTAACTAAAGAAGAGAATGTTGAATTTTTAAGATCTGTAAAGATCTCTTTTCTTGCAGTAGATGAGGCACATTGTATAAGTGAATGGGGTCATGACTTTAGGCCTGAATACAGAAATCTAAGACATATTATTAAAAGGATTGGCGATAATATTCCAATTATAGGGCTTACCGCAACTGCAACTCCAAAAGTTCAGGAAGATATTCTTAAGAACCTAGGAATTACAGATGCAAATACCTTTAAGGCTAGTTTTAATAGGCCTAATCTGTATTATGAAATAAGACCAAAAACTAAGAACGTAGATGCCGATATTATTCGTTTTGTAAAACAAAATGAGGGTAAGTCGGGAATTATATATTGCCTTAGCCGTAAGCGGGTAGAGGAATTAGCGCAAACCCTTCAGGTAAACGGGATCGCGGCAGTTCCTTATCATGCAGGTTTAGATGCTAAAACAAGAATTAAACATCAGGACATGTTTATCATGGAAGATATAGATGTTGTTGTAGCTACCATAGCTTTTGGTATGGGAATAGATAAGCCTGATGTACGTTTTGTGATCCATCATGATATACCAAAGAGTTTAGAGAGTTACTATCAAGAAACCGGAAGAGCGGGTAGAGATGGTGGTGAAGGCCATTGCCTTGCTTTTTATTCTTATAAAGACATAGAGAAATTGGAGAAATTCATGAGCGGTAAACCTGTTGCAGAACAGGAAATTGGTCATGCTCTTTTACAAGAAGTAGTTGGTTATGCAGAAACCTCTATTTCCAGAAGAAAATTTCTGCTTCATTATTTTGGTGAAAGCTTTGATGATAAGACTGGTGATGGGGCCTCAATGGATGATAATGTAAGAAATCCGAAGAAAAAACATGAGGCTCAAAAAGATGTAGAACTTTTATTGAGTACTATAAAAGAGACCAATCAGCTCTATAAAGCTAAAGAAGTGGTGAATACCATGGTAGGTAAAGCTAATGCTATTATACTTTCTCATAAAACAGATGAACATCGATTATTTGGGAAAGGAAAAGATAAAGATCCTAAATATTGGATGGCTTTAATAAGACAGGTTTTAGTAGCTGGAATGTTGAAGAAAGACATTGAAACCTATGGAGTTGTAAAACTAACTCCTAAGGGGAAAGAATATATCAAAAACCCTTCGTCATTTATGATGACTGAAGATCATATTTTTGATAGCACAACAGAAGCGGAAGTGACTACTTCAAAATCTGCTGGTGCAGGTATAGATGAGCAACTGGTGAAAATGTTGAAGGAACTTCGTAAAAAAGTTGCCAAGAAGCAGGATGTTCCTCCTTTTGCTGTATTTCAAGATCCATCGCTTCAGGATATGGCATTAAAATATCCTATTGATATTGAGGAGTTAAGTAATATTCACGGAGTAGGAGAAGGTAAGGCTAAGAAATTCGGGCAAGAGTTTGTAGAACTTATAAGTCAATATGTAGAAGATAATGATATTGTAAGGCCAGACGATCTTGTGGTGAAATCTACGGGTGCCAATAGCGGACTTAAACTTTATATCATTCAAAACGTAGATAGAAAATTGCCTTTAGACGATATTGCTTCTGCTAAAGGAATGTCTATGAAAGACTTCATTAAAGAAATGGAAGCTATAGTTTATAGTGGAACCAAGTTAAATATTGATTATTGGATAGATGATATTTTAGATGATGATCAGCAAGAAGAGATACATGAATATTTCCTCGAAGCAGAATCAGATAAAATTGAAGATGCTTTAGAAGAGTTTGATGGTGATTATGATGATGAAGAACTTAGATTGTACCGAATTAAATTTATTAGCGATGTAGCTAATTAATCTCATTATTTAATGCATTCAAGTATTCTTATCGGGCTTCATTCAATTCCAGAATAACTAATTAATCTTAAATTCTAGCTAAGCTTTTCCGCGTACCTTTTCAAATACGTATCTTTGCAGGATTAATTATAAAAAAACTGCGACATGCAAGACGGATTATACGCAAAATTCAATACTTTTAAAGGAGATATTTTAGTTCAATTAGAATTTGAAAAAACACCCGGTACAGTTGGTAACTTTGTTGGTTTGGCAGAAGGGAAGTTAGATAATAAAGCTATTCCTGAAGGAAAACCTTATTACAACGGTTTAAAATTTCATAGAGTAATTCCAGATTTTATGATCCAAGGTGGAGATCCTAAAGGAAATGGTACCGGCGGTCCTGGTTACAACTTTGCAGATGAATTTCATCCAGAACTAACCCATGATGCCCCAGGTAAATTATCTATGGCTAATGCAGGTCCGGGAACAAACGGGAGTCAGTTTTTTATCACGCATTCTGCAACTCCATGGTTAGATGGTAAACATACTGTTTTTGGAAGTGTGGTTGAAGGTCAGGATGTTGTAGATAAAATTGCTCAAGGCGATAAAATTGAATCTTTAGAGATCATTAGAGTTGGTGCTGCTGCTGAAAAATTTAACGGAGTAGAAGAATTCCGTTCTTTTAATGGAGCAAAAGCAGATAGAGAAGCTGCTGCTAAAAAACAACAAGAAGAACTTTTAGGGGAACTAGCACAAGGATTCACTAAAACTTCAAGTGGATTGAGATATAAGATCGAAGAAAAAGGAGACGGGCCAAAGGCTGAAAAAGGTAAAACCGTTTCTGTACATTATAAAGGAATGCTTCCTGATGGTAGCGTTTTTGATTCTTCTTACAAAAGAAATGAGCCTATAGATTTTCCTCTAGGACAAGGACACGTAATTGAAGGTTGGGATGAAGGTATACAATTGCTTAGTGTTGGAGATCAGGCGAGATTTGTAATTCCATCACACTTAGCTTACGGAGAAAGAGGAGCAGGCGGAGTTATTCCTCCAAATGCAACCTTAATATTCGATGTAGAATTAGTAGCGGTTAAATAATTTACCAGATCTATTAAATATAAAACCTCCTGTGTTTTCACAGGAGGTTTATTTTTATATGGTTATCCAATCTTTGTAAAGAATTATAACCTCACTCAATATTAATTTCCGGCTCTATATTTTATAAGATTCTGAAACAATTCTGATGGTTATCAGAATGGTATACTATAAATATTAGCTAGTCTTAAGTTCCGGCTGTGGGGTAAGTCTTAAATAAGATTTTACTTCTTTAAACCCTTTAGGGAACATCTTTTTAGCATCTTCATTAGAAACTGATGGACTAATAACAACATCTTCACCATGTTTCCAATTTGCAGGAGTTGCAACTTTGTTATAAGCTGTTAATTGTAAAGAATCTATTACTCTTAGTAATTCGTCAAAATTTCTACCAGTACTTGCAGGATAGGTCAACATAAGTTTGATGGTCTTATCTGGAGCTATAATAAATACAGATCTCACCGTAAGCGTATCGTCTGCTTTTGGATGGATCATATCATACATATCAGATACTTTTCTGTCTTCATCTGCAATGATTGGGAAATTTACTGTGGTATTCTGAGTTTCATTGATGTCTTTAATCCACTTTTTATGAGATTCAACTCCGTCTACACTTAGAGCGATCATTTTAACGTTACGTTTGTCAAACTCTGGTTTATATCTGGCGGCTGTACCAAGCTCTGTAGTACATACCGGTGTGAAATCTGCTGGGTGCGAGAAAAGAATTCCCCAGCTTTCTCCTAAATAATCATAAAGGTTTATTTTTCCTTGTGAAGTTTCTGCATCAAAATTTGGTGCTTTATCTCCTAATTTTAGTGTGCTCATAGAATTATAATTTTTAATAAGTATTTATTCTAAAGTTAAGAAATATTAGGCTGAGTTGTTGTTAAGACAATATCAAATTAATAGAAAAAAGGTGAGGTAGATCTATTTCTTCCATTTAATATTACAACCTACACTTGGTTTCTGGTTGGCAGGAACTTTTCTATTGTTTAAAACTGCATCTAGTGCTTCTCTAATACTTCTTCCATTTAAAGAAATTCCATTTCCAGGCCTAGAGTCGTCCAACTGCCCGCGATAAATTAATTCTAGTTCTTCATCAAAAAGAAAAAAATCGGGTGTACAAGCCGCATGATAATCTTTAGCTACTTGCTGAGTTTCATCAAATAAATATGGAAAAGAATAATTATATTTTCTTGCAGCTTCCACCATTAAATTTGGGTCGTCTTCAGGATAAGCCATAGTGTCATTACTCATAATCGCTATAAAACTGAAACCATGTACACGGTAGTCATTGGCAACTCTTACAATTTCATCATTCACGTGTTTTACAAACGGACAGTGATTACTAAGAAACATGACCATAGTTCCTTTTTCACCTTGAAGTTGCCCTAAACTGAAGGTATTCTGACTTATAACATCGTAAAGTTTAAAATAGGGTGCTTTAGTTCCTAAGGGGAGCATTGTTGACGGAGTAAGAGACATTCTGAAGTATGGTTTAAGATTACTTAGATAAATTCAAAATTAATATCTTTAGTAAAAATACAGATTATGAAGAGTTTAAATGAGTGGTTTGAAGAATATTCTGTAAGTCATCAAAATGAAACCAATCAGACTATTCACTTTATATGCGTACCCGCTATTTTTTTCTCTATTGTGGGATTGTTAATGAGCATCCCCTCCGGTATATTACAAAATATATTAAAGGGTGATCATCCTGTATTTGAGAATTGGGCCGTTGTAGTTTTAATCTTTGTGCTAGCCTTTTATTTCAGACTTTCCATGAAAATGGGACTTATGATCTTTGTTTTTTCATATTTATGTATCATCGCAAATTACGGAATCTCACTTATAGCACCTTTATGGTTAACTTCTCTTATTATATTTGCAGTAGCGTGGATAGGACAATTCTACGGACATAAAATTTAAGGTAAAAAACCTTCTTTTCTAAAAGATCTCCAATTTTTATTAATTGGGCCGGCATGGGTTATTAATAAATTATTTAGTTAGTATGGAAATAAACTGGAATGACTTTGAAAAAGTTGAAATGCGAGTGGGAACTATTATTAAAGCGGAAGATTTTGAAAAAGCAAGGAAGCCTGCTTATCAATTAACCATAGATTTTGGAGAAGAACTTGGTGTTAAAAGATCTTCCGCACAAATTACAACCAGATATGGTATTCCAGATCTTGAAGGCAAGCAAATTATTGCAGTAGTTAACTTCCCGAAAAAGCAGATTGCCAACTTTATGAGTGAATGCTTGGTATTGGGTGCTGTAGGGCCAGACAATGATATTGTATTGCTAAACCCAGATCAAAAGGTGGAAAACGGTTTGAGAATAGGTTAACTATCAGATTTGTTTTCTAGTAATAACTTTTTAATGTCTGAATTCTTGCCATAAAGAACCATAATATCATCTGGATGCAGCACGGTTGCAGAGGAAGCTACCCCTTGCACTTCAGATTCTTGTGTAGTTACTCCCAACATATTTTCATTAGGGATCATTCTAATTGTGGTGAGAACAATGATATTGAAATCTCTTCTTAAGCCTATTTCTTCAAGAGTTCTGCCTTCATATCTTTTAGGAACCTTTATTTCTACTATACTAAAGTGTCCGGTTAATTCAAAAGAATCTACAACACCATGAAGGTTTAATTTCTTTGCCCAGCGCTCTGCCGTTTCTTCTTCAGGATGAATAATCTCATCTACTCCCATAGCTTGTAAAACCATTTGCTGAAGCGGGGTTACCGCACGACTTATCAATCTCTTTACCTTTAATTGTTTCATTAAAGCGGTAGTCATAATTAGCGCGCCCTTGTCTTCGCCAATCGCAACAATTACAATATCAGTATCTTTTAGAGGAAGGTGAGAAACAGCATTAATATCTGTAGAATCTAAACTAATGGCGTGAGTGATTTTATCTTTAAGAGCCTCCACTTTATCCATCTTAATATCAACTCCTATCACTTCATTTCCCATTTTGGTTAGCTTTTCTGCTAAGGAAGAACCAAAATTTCCAAGTCCAATAACTATATATTTCATGTGCTGATCTTTTAATTTATCAAAATTTCTTCTGTAGGATACTTATAATTTAAGTGTCTAACTCTGCGTAACATTGCAATTAATATGGTAAGCATACTTACTCTACCTATAAACATGGTAGCTATTAGCACTAATTTACTTGGGTCTGATAATGCTGAGGTTAATCCCATGCTCAAACCAACGGTGCTATAGGCGGAAAAACACTCAAAAGCGATCTTCAATAGATTCTTATCTGGGTCGAAAGTTACAATTAAGGAAATTGCAATTCCAATAACCATCAAAGATAGGGAGATGATGGCAAAAGCTCTTCTTACAGAAATATCTGCGATCTCTCTTTTGTAAAGTTCAATTCTGTCTTTTCCTCTTGCCAAACTAAAGAAGTTGAGCGTTGCAATGGCAAAGGTGCTGGTTTTAATACCACCCCCGGTTGAGGCAGGTGATGCACCAATCCACATTAATAAAAAGATGAGCATTAGAGTTCCAAATCTTAGGTCGTTATAATCTATACTATTAAAACCAGCAGTTCTAGGAGTAGCCGCACCAAAAAACGCTGTTACTATTTTACCAAAACCGCTATGTATGGCCAGAGTATTATTATATTCTAATGCATAAAAACCAATACTTCCACCTACAAGTAATATGAATGTGGTCATAAGTACAATTCTGGTGTTCATATTTATTACCCAAGGTCTATGTAAGCATCTTTCATTATTCCTTAGTGGTAGAACTCTGTTAATGATTAGATGTTTAAAATAGTTATAAATATTTAAAACAATTGGGAATCCCAAACCTCCTAAAATGAAAAGCAAAGCTAATATAATGTGCAAGGGATAGTTAAATCTAAATCCGGGTTCGTATAAGCTATTTGCCAGTGTGGAGAAACCAGCATTACAAAAACTGGATATAGTATGAAAAATAGAAAAGAACAATTTGGTTCCAAAGCCACTCACGCTCTTACCTAAACTGAAAAAGATCAAGATTCCTCCAATAATTTCTATGGTGAAGGTGATCACTAAAATCCTTTTCATAGCAGAAAAAACCTCTCCAATCTTTTCTGAATTGGTCATGTCACGCATCATAAGTTGCGTTTCATAAGTACTTTGTCCTCTAAAAAAGTAACTAAAATAGGTAGCGAAAGTCATGATTCCAATACCTCCTAATTGAATTAAAACCAATATTACGGTCTGCCCAAATTGCGTGAAATAACTACCCGTATCTACAACAATCAAACCTGTTACACATACAGCGCTGGTAGAAGTGAAGAGGGCATCTATTAAAGAAATTCCCGAATGGGTAGCGTTTGGTAATAGTAATAAGAATGTTCCTACGAGAATAATACCAAAGAAACTAGTGATAAATAATTGTGCTGGATTAAAATATTGCGTCTTAAAATCAAGTCTTAGAGAGGAGAATTCTCTTATAAAATAAAGAAATAACGCTAAATATAACCATCCTTTTTTATTGAAGAATTCTAGGTCTGCTACCAATATATCTGTTCTAATAAGAATTAGAAATATAAACAGCGTTAAAATAATAATGTCTATAATCTTTACCTTTAATCCCGGCTGCTTATATGAAAATAGATATCTAAGCCCTATGGAAATGCACCCAATAAAAAGTGCGCTTAGATAAAATGTTATTAAATGCTCTGCAGTAGTATCGCTTTTTTGAAAACCAAGATCATAAAAAACAAGAAATACCGTAAGGACGCTAATCCAGAAAGATATACGTTGAATTATTTGAGTGAATTTTGGGGACCAGTGAAAAGACTGGATATTCTGAATAATCTTCATTTTAACCGATTTCCTTTGTAAGCAATTGATCTTCTACTTTATCAGAAAAATCAAGATTGTAATTATGATGTAATACAGCTTCATGAGTAATCGAGTTGAAAAGCTGCTTTATGAAATTTAATTGAGCTTGTAAATAATCAGAAATATTCAATACATGAATTATTTAGAATTGCCTGCAAAATTAAGTAAACTTAAATAAGTAATTAGTTAAGATTCTGAAATATTACATTTTCTAGACTAATTTGTTGCTTGATGGTGTTGTAATAAATAAAAATAGGGATGAATATTTTTTGAGAATAAAAAAACCGCCTGAATTGCTTCAAACGGTTTTATGATTTTCATGTATTGTTTCTAGATATCCTCAAAACTAATATCGGTGAATTTATCAGGAGAAGTACTCCCATGAGATTCTACTTCCTCTTCCTGATATTCTTTTTTGAAGTCTTTTTGATGCTTATCGCTTATAACTTCTTCTCCTTTTTCTTCAACTATATAATCAGTCATTTCTTTCAGGATTTCTGTAAATCCTTCAAAATCTTCTTTATACAAGTAAATTTTATGTTTTTTGTAATGAAAAGATCCATCGGCGTTAGTAAATTTTTTACTCTCTGTAATTGTAAGGTAATAATCATCTGCCTTGGTAGCTCTCACATCAAAAAAATAAGTGCGTCTTCCTGCTCGTAATACTTTAGAGAAAATCTCATCTTTCTCCATCATTCCATTTTCACTCATAAAATTATTCTTTATTGTTTGTTTAAAGTCTTGCTCAAAAATCTAAAAATTTTTAACATTTCACAACAAATTTTCACATTTCTTTTTCACTTAGCTGTTTTGCGTACAACTCTTTATAATATCCGTTGACTTCTATTAACTGCTGATGCGTTCCTTGTTGAACAATTTCACCATCTTCTAAGATGATAATTTTATCGGCATTCTTAGCGGAAGATATTCTATGGCTTACAATAATTGTGGTCTTATCTTTAGAGATCTTAAAGAGATTATGCAAGATTTCTTCTTCAGTTTCAGTATCTACTGCAGATAAACAATCATCAAATAATAACATTTGAGGATCGTGAATTATGGCGCGGGCAATAGAAACCCTTTGTTTTTGCCCACCAGAAAGTGTAATACCTCTTTCTCCAAGCACAGTATCATAACCGTGGGTAAATCCAACGATGTTTTTATGTACAGATGCATTTTTTGCGGCATTAATTACCTCTTCATCTGTAGCACTGGTTTTTCCAAATCTAATATTGTTCTTTATAGAATCGCTAAATAAGAAAGCATCTTGAGGAACATAACCTATAGCATCTCTAAGACTGTATAAATTTAGGTCTCTAATATTTTTGTTGTCTATTTCTATTTCACCGGTTTGCACATCATATAATCTACCTATAAGTTCTAAAATGGTAGATTTTCCGGAACCTGTTTTACCAATAATAGCTAAAGTTTCACCTCTGCTTACTTTAAAGGAAACATTGCGCAAAGCGGTAATGTTGGTATCTTCATAGGTGAAGCTTACACTTTTAAACTCTATATCGCCATCTATTTGTGAAGGGGTAGGTTCTAAATTCTTAATTTGAGGCTCTTCTTTTAAGAATTCATTTATACGTTTTTGAGAAGCTTCCGCTTGCTGAACGATTGAGGTTACCCAACCTACAGTAGCTACTGGCCAAGTAAGCATGTTTACATATAATAAGAATTCTACTATAACTCCAATATTTTCAATCTGTCCTGTAATTACTTGTCTCCCTCCAATAAAGATTACCAGCGTATTACTTAACCCAATCAATAAGACCATCATAGGGAAGAAGAATGCTTGAACTTTAACCAGATCAAGATTCTTTTCTTTACTTCCGTTAGATAAATCAACAAAATTAGAATTTGTTTGTCCTTCTAACCCATAAGATTTTATTACCGAAATACCACTAAAGCTTTCCTGAGTAAAGGTGTTAAGTTTAGAAAGATATTGCTGGACTACCGTACTGCGTTTATGAATTGCTACACTTAACTTATAAATAGCAAAAGATAATATAGGTAAAGGAGTAACGGTATATAGGGTAAGTAATGGTGCTGTTTTCACCATATACCAAATAACAACTACAAAAAGTGTAAGGGTGGTTACACTATACATAATTGCTGGTCCTAGATACATTCTTACTTTAGAAACATCGTCACTAATTCTATTCATCAAATCTCCTGTACGATTCTTTTTGTAAAAGTTTAAAGAGAGTCTTTGATATTGATTGAAAACTTCATTTTTAAGATCGTATTCCATATGTCTGGAAATCACAATAAAAATCTGCCTCATTAAAAAGGTGAAAAAAGCAGAAATTAAAGTGGCACCAATAATTAGAACTATGTTGTAAAAAAGTTCATTTCTTAATTGAGCTGCATCGGTAATCTCTCCGTTCACAAACTTTTCTATGGTACTGGTAGAGTTACCTATAAATTGTACTGGATAAAGTGCGAAGATTCTCGCTACAACGGTTATAAGAAGGCCTAAAATTAATTTCCATTTATATTTAAGGAAATATTTATTGAGATGTTGTAATTCTTTCATTTAAAAAAATAGATTCAATTCTTGTGATATTCGCAATTTAACATCCTAATTTATCTGTTAAATTAAAATATTAATTATTTTTGTACTCTGATTTTCAGAAAAACAAAAAAATTTAATTCTTAAATTTTCAATTTATGCAAGTCGACGTTTTAAACGCAAGTGAACTTAAAAAGGCAGCACCCGTATTCGGTCAGCTATCCTTTGATAACCACGAACAAGTGGTTTTTTGCAACGACAAAGATACAGGTTTAAAGGCAATAATAGGTATTCATAATACGGTTTTAGGACCTGCGCTTGGAGGTACCCGAATGTGGAACTATAGCAGTGAATGGGAAGCGTTGAACGACGTATTAAGACTTTCTAGAGGAATGACTTTTAAAAGTGCTATTACAGGATTAAATCTTGGTGGCGGAAAAGCTGTTCTTATTGGGGATGCTAAAACGCAAAAAACTCCTGAGCTAATGCGCAAGTTTGGTGAATTTGTTCATTCTCTTAGCGGAAAATACATTACTGCAGAAGATGTAGGAATGGATACAGAAGATATGGATACTGTAAGAGAGGTAACTCCTTATGTAACCGGAATTTCAGAATCTAAAGGTGGTGCAGGTAACCCATCTCCAATTACCGCCTATGGTGTGTATATGGGAATGAAAGCCGCAGCCGGATTTAAATACGGAAGTGATAAATTAGATGGTAAAAAAGTTTTAGTTCAAGGAATTGGACACGTTGGAGAAACTCTAGTAGATTATCTTGTAAAAGAAGGTGCTCAGGTTTTTATTAGCGATATCAATCAAGCCAGATTACAGGAAGTAAGCAAACAATATGGTGCTAGTATCTTTGTAGAAGATGTGTATAGCGCAGATGTGGATATTTACGCTCCTTGTGCTTTAGGTGCAACCATTAACGATGATACTATAAATAGAATTAAAGCTACAGTAATTGCAGGTGCAGCAAACAACCAGTTGGCAGATGAAATTCGTCATGGTAAGATCCTTCAGGATAAAGGAATTGTATATGCTCCAGATTTCTTGATTAATGCAGGTGGAATTATAAATGTTTATGCTGAATTAGAAGGATACGATAAAAAAGAGATCATTCGTAAGACAGAAAATATTTATAATACTACTTTAGAGATCTTGAAAACAGCGCAAGCTAAAGATATTACAACACATATGGCTGCATTAAAAATCGCTCAACAGCGAATTGATGACAGAAAAAGCCAGAATTTGAACTAACAAGTTTGAAATAAATCCTATTTTTGCAAGGCGAAAGAAATCTCTTTCGCCTTGCTAATTTTATAAGTTCTTTTACACCTATGTTAACCAGAAGACATATCCGAGTTAAAGTAATGCAATCCCTATATGCATTCACCCAAAGCGATAATCAAAATTTCAATACTGAAGAGAAGTTTCTTCTTAAAAGTATGGATGAAATGTATGATTTATTCCTGCTTATGTTGAAATTGATCACCGAGATCAAAGTTTATTCAGAAGATTATCTGGATAAATCACAAAGAAAATTTCTGGCTACTAAAGAAGAAATAGATCCCAATAGAAAATTTATAAATAATAAAGTCATCCAGATCCTGGAGAAAAATGTCAATTTCAAAGAAGAAATTGAAAACAGGAAATTAAACCACTGGAGTAAAGACCGCGAGTATGTTGCTATTTTGTGGGAAGAGATCATGAACAGCGATGCTTTTGCAAATTACATGGCTACCAGAGAATCTAGCTTTAAAGAAGATAAAGATTTTGTGATCTTGCTTTTAAAAGAATTTATTGCTCCTAATGATAAGCTATATGATTATATTGAAGACACCAAATTAACTTGGTTAGACGATCTTCCATTAGTAAATACAGCAATTCTAAAATTTCTTAATAAGCTAAAAGAAAATGCGTTAGAAGAAACAAAACTTCCGAAGCTATTTAAAAGTCCAGATGACAAAGATTTTGGGGTTCAATTATTTAGAAAAGTTTATCTAAATGATGAAGAATTAACCCAAGAAATGGAAGGCAAAACTCCAAACTGGGATAAAGAAAGAATCGCAGAAATTGATACCGTTCTTATAAAAATGGCTATTTGCGAATTTCTTCATTTTAACTCTATTCCTGTTAAGGTTACCATTAATGAATATCTAGAAGTGGCAAAGGAATACAGCACTCCAAAAAGTAGCATTTTCGTTAATGGAGTATTAGATAAATTGTCTAAAGAATATGAAGAAGGAAAGAGATTAAATAAAATGGGTAGGGGGCTGATGTAGTTCAGAATTTTTAGTATTTTTAACTTTTAATCTAAATTAATTAATTATGAAAAAAGGTATCTTATTGATAGCGGCCTTTGGAGCAATGATTTTTACCTCCTGTAAAGATGATGCCTCCAGTAAGGTAAAAGCAGAAAATGTGGAAACAGCTGCTGAACGTGATGCAGAACAGGTTTATTACCCTGAAATGAAATTTGAAGAAGCTGAATTTGACTTCGGAAACATTGCAAAAGGAACTGCTGTAGAGCACGTGTTTAAATTCACCAACACTGGTAAAGCACCATTGGTAATTACAAACGCTACCAGTACTTGTGGTTGTACCGTACCATCTTACCCACACAATGAATCTATTGCTCCTGGAGAACAAGGAGAAATGACTGTAAAGTTCAATGGATCAGGTCAAGGTCAGGTAACAAAAACTGTAACCGTTTCTGCTAATACAGAAAAGGGTTCAGAACAATTAAGAATCAAAGCTTTTGTAGAGTCTGATGGGACTAACCCAGCAGGATAAAAGCTTCTAAATAATTTTATGGAACAAATAACGCAGTTTGCGCCGATTATATTAATGTTTGTGGTGGTGTATTTCTTTATGATACGCCCACAAATGAAAAGAGCTAAACAAGAAAAAAGCTTTGCCGCTGCTCTAAAAAGAGGAGATCGTGTAGTTACTAAAAGTGGTATGCATGGTAAAGTTATAGATTTTAGCGAAAAAAATAATACAATAATTATTGAAACTGGAGCTGGTAAAATTACTTTTGATCGTTCTTCTGTATCTATGGAGATGAGTAAAAAAATGAATGAACCTGCTGTTGTAGAGAAAAAATAAGATTCTTTTTATCTTATTAATTATCATAAAAAAGGCTGCCTGAAATTTCAGGCAGCCTTTTTATTTGTTGCAAATTAACTATTTAATTTATGCTTAGTGCATGGCGGAAGTATCTACTTTGCCCGCACCTTTCTTTATAAGTAATACAAACGGAACACATATTAAGAACAAAATCCCTAAGTATAAGAAGATATCCATGTAAGACAATACAGTACTTTGTAGGGTAACTGAACCATCGAGTACCTGATATGCTCTTGCCAAAGATTCGTTAGCACTAAAGCCCTTGCTCATAAACATTTGTTGTAAGCCGTGTATTCTTTCCTGAACATTAAATTTCATAGCATTTATGTTCGGTATTAGATCTACTCTATGTTGCTGAGATAGTCTTGCGATCATGGTTGTGATAATAGCAATACCAAAAGATCCACCCAACTGCCTCATCATTCCTGTAAAAGCTGCACCTTCACCAATATCTTTTCCTTTTAAAGTAGAAAGAGATAGCGTAGTAATTGGTACAAATAAAAGTCCAAGACCAACTCCTCTGACAACTAATGGCCAGAACATCTGTTCAGACGCAGTATCGGGAGTAATTAAATTGAACATCCAGAAACTATATAAAAAGAAGACTGTAAACCCTAAAGCCACTAGATACTTTTGTGAAACACCACGTTCTATTAATTTACCGATTATAGGCATCATTATACCTGTGGTAATCGAACTGGGAATCAGCAGTAATCCTGCATCTGTAGCCGTCCACCCAAGAACAGATTGGGTATAGATAGGGATAATAAATGTGGAGCCATAAAGACCAAACCCTAGAATAAAAGTCATCAAGGTACCAACCTTCAAATTACTATCTTTTAAAACCCGTAAATTCACTATTGGGTGTTCATAGGTGAGTTCTCGCCAAATAAATAGTATCAATCCAAATAAGGAAACAACGCTCAAGATAACAATTAGCGGTTCTTGGAACCAATCATCTTGTTGCCCATGTTCCAATACAAACTGAAGCGATCCGATAAAAGAGGCCAATAAAACAATTCCCCACCAGTCTACCTGATTTACTTTTAGTTTGTCACCATATTTAGGACTCTTAACATATAGTAAGGTTAAGAAAGTCGCTATAATTCCAATTGGAATGTTGATGTAAAATATATAAGGCCATGAAAAGTGGTCTACGATATAACCTCCAAGTGGTGGCCCCAAAGTAGGACCTACAATTACACCCATTCCATAAATAGCCTGAGCCATTCCTCGTTTTGCAGCTGGATAACTTTCTGTAATAATGGTTTGTGCGGTAACTAAAAGCGCTCCACCACCCATACCTTGAATAAACCTGAAGGCTACAAGTTCCCAAATATTGGTAGCATTCCCACATAAGAAGGATGCTACTGTAAATATTACAATAGAAGCTGCAAAATAATTACGTCTCCCAAACTGCTTGGAGAGCCAGCTCGTCATTGGAATAATGATCACATTGGCAATTGCATATGCTGTAATTACCCAGGCTACATCTGTAAGAGTAGCCCCAAGGCTTCCCCTCATATCGTTGAGGGCAACGTTCACGATAGTAGTGTCTACAATTTCAAGAAGTGCACATAATATGGCTGTTATTGTAATAATAACTCTTCTAAAACCGTATTCTACTAAGCTGTTTTCTTCCTCTTGCATAACTTATTTTACATGTACATCTACCAAAACATTCATTCCTGAACGTAGTTTCTTCATCTGTTCTGCATCATTAGTATCTGTAAAATCTATTTTAACAGGTAGTCTCTGCACGGTCTTTACGAAATTTCCTGTGGCATTGTCTGGAGGTAAAAGAGAGAATTTAGCGCCAGTTGCCGGAGAAAATGCAGTAATAGTTCCTTCAAATTCCATGTCTGGATACGCATCTACTTCAATTCCTACTTTTTGACCGATCTCCATTTTGTTTAACTGAGTTTCCTTAAAATTGGCAACTACCCACTTGTCATGTGTATTCACCAAATAGAATAAAGCTTGTCCCGGTTGTACAAATTGTCCAGGTTGAATGTCAACTTCAGAAAGTTGCCCATCAATAGGAGAAGTAACTATGGTGTAATCAAGATTAAGCTGAGCAGCATCTAACATTGCTTGTGCACTTTGAATATTTGCTTCAGCAACAGAAACTTGCTTTTTAGAGATCTCTGTTTGAGAAACCGCTGCGTTACGCTGACTTGAAGTTGCTTTTGATTGGCTCTTCAAAATTTCCAATCTATTTTCAGCTTCTTGCTTTGTTGCTAATGCTTGCTCATATTGCTGTTCTGTAATAGAGTGATTGTCAAAAAGATTTTTGTAACGCTCAAAATCATTAGTAGCTCTCCAAAGATTGATTTTTGCAGTTTCAATATTTCCTTGCGCGGTATTTACCTGAGCGTTAGATGCAGCTGCATTTGCCTGATAAGAACCAATATTGGCTTCAGAAACACTAAACTGACTTTCTGCTGCAGCCATCTTAGCTTTAGCTTCTTGTAACTGTACTTGATAATCGCGATTATCTATTACAAATAGCGTATCACCTTTATTTACTTTTTGATTATCTGTAACAAAAACCTTTTGAATATAGCCTCCAACATGAGGAATTATAGGATTCATGTTTGCTGAAATTTGCGCATCATCTGTTTCTTCGTGAGAAAGAGAGTGAATAAATTTATAACCTCCGTAAACAACTCCAATTGTTACTAACGCAGCGATTATTATTATAAATTTCTTGTTTGTTTTTTTCTTTTCTTCCATTTTAGTAAAAATGATTATTGATTGTTGAATTGGTTTGTTAGTGTTCCCTGAGCGGTTAACAGCTCATAATATTTTTGAGTTATATCTGCATTGGCGTAAGCAAGATTCATCTTGGCTTGAAGTTGATCTACATCTGCATCAAGCAAATCATTTGTATCTGCAAGACCATTATCATACTTATCTTTTAAGATCCTGTAATTCTCGATGGCCTGTTCTTCAGATTTGGTATAAACCTCATACTTTCTTAGCGCCAATTGGTAATCTTGTTTTGCATTTTCAATCTGAAGTTTCACTTTGTCTGAAACCATATCTAAAGTATGTTGCAATTCTTCAGCTTTGCTTTGTGCAACTTTCACCTCACTTTTGGTTTTAAAAATATCAGAAAGGTTATAAGACAAACCTACTCCTACATTCACTGCATTGGTAACAGTAAGTGCATTGTTAAGGTCTAAAGCAGTATATCCACTCACTAAAGCTATAGAAGGGAAATATTTGCTTCTAGCCATTTTAATCTGATTTTCTGCTGCTTGAGCCTGAAATTTTAGAGCTTCCAGATCATTTCTTGAAACTTCTCCGGCAAGATTAGCAGGAGCAACAGTTCCGAAGTTGGCATCCTGAGTATCTATTTTAAGATCTTCAGGTAACTTCAACATTACATTTAATTTGTAATTAAGAATATTGCTATTTTTCTTAGCTTCTTCTAGTGTAAGCTGAATATTAGATTCCTGAAGTTGTGCTTTCAACAAGTCGTTACGGGCTAATAATCCATTCTCTTCCATAGAGGTGAAATCTTTCACTCGCTGATTGGCACTCTTCAAATTCTCCTTAATTATATTGATAGCTTTTTGAGCTTTATATAAATTGATGTAATCTTTAATAGTTTGTAAGGCAATCTGTTCTTTATCATTTTCAGAATTGAAAGTGGCTGCTTTAAACGAATTTTCACTCGCTTCTATAGCATTCTTCAATTTAAATCCTGAAAATAGGGGTAAAGACATATTAGCCTGCCCAAGTAAAAGTTGATTTACATCTGGGGTAGGAGTAGGGGCAGCATTTGGATCTTCTGAAGCAGAAGCGTTAGCTGCGGGGAAATCTATCTTAGCTCCGGTTAAATACTGATATTGTCCTGATACTTTAAAATCTGGATACTGATTGTTCTTTGTAATCTGCACTTCATTTTTTGCAGTGTTCACTCTGGATTCTGAAATTTTAGCTTCATCACTATTAGTAAGTGCTAAATTAACAGCCTGTTCCAGCGTTAAAGATTTTCCTTCCTGTGCGCTGGCAGTTCCAATTCCTAAAGAAAGAATTGCCGACAGGATCAAAAATTTAATTTTCATAGGTCAATAATGCTTTTATGGTTTTCTGAATATGTTGGGTTAGGGTGGTGTGTACGTAATTGTCTAAAGATTTCTCATCAGTAATATTATGTAAGACCTCAAAGAATCTAAGGTTGTAATAGAAGTTGAAATAGGTTCCTAAAATGGTAGGTACAATAAGTGGGATGTTTAAGTCTTTGGTAAATACACCTTCATTTTGACCTTGTTTTATAAAATCTTCAATCACCTTATAATTAGATAATTTCTGATTGATGTAATCTTCAAAATCTATTTTTCGGGATTCATTAGAATATTCGAAGTGTATGATCTTATACATTCTTCTGTTGTTATGAACACGTCGAATTACCAGCTGTACCACTTCATTTACCTTGTCTAAAGTTGAGTTCCTCTTAGAGAGTACCGTTTCTAGTTCCATTCTAAAATCTGCAGATCTGTAAACTAATAGCGTTTCTAATAAGCGTTCTTTAGATCCGAAGTAATAAGAGATCATCGCAGCGTTTACCTTGGCTTCTTTGGCTATATGGCGAACGGAGGTACCATCAAAACCGTTTTCTGCAAATAGCTTTTCCGCAACGGTTAAAATTTGTATCTGTTTTTCGTTTAATTCCATAGTTTTTAAAATAACAGGCACAAATTTAAACAATTGTTTAAATTAAACGTTTGTTTAACTTATCTATTTTCTAATTTTAACACTATAAGGTTTTCGAATTAAGATTAGTTTTTGAGAAAAATACGGGTGATGCTTATATTTTATCCCGCTTTCAACATGATGAAATAAAAATGAAATAATACCTTTAATGCAGATTTGAATTAAATTTTCAGTCGCAATTGAATTTTAGAAATATTGAAATACGTTAAATGATGGATCTTAAAATAGGCAAACAAACTTTTTTGGTATGCGGTGCTTCCGCCGGATTTGGACATGCCGTGGCAGAGCGATTATTAGAAGAAGGAGCTAATATAATTGCTGTTGCCAGACGTGAAGAAAAACTAACAGAGCTAGAGTCAGCCTTTCCTGAACAAGTAAAAACCATTGTAGGCGATCTAACAGATAAGGAGGTGATTAATCAATTGGAAGCACTTTTCTCAAGTCACAAGCTTCAGGGAGCGTTTATTAATGCTGGAGGACCACCGGCCATGTCGGCAATGGAAACTTCTATGGAACAATGGGATGAAGCTTTTCAATCTGTAATGCGTTGGAAAATAGATTTAAGTTTACGCTTGGCAAGGTATTTTTCATCAGAAAATTATGGTCGTATTCTATTCCTTGAAAGTCAGTCTGTAAAACAGCCTATCCCATCGTTGGTGCTCAGTAATTCATTTCGTGCAGGTGTTGTAGGGTTCGCAAAAACTCTGTCTCTTGAAGTAGCCAAAAAAGGAGTGACAGTGAATGTTTTAGCTCCCGGTTCGCATGAAACTCCTGCTATTAAAAGGGTAATAGATAAAAGAATTGAGGAATCCGGAAAAGATTTTGAAGAGGTAAAAAAGAATATGGAATCTGCTATTCCCGTTGGTAGAATGGGTAATGCAGAAGAGCTTTCATCTTTGGCAGTTTGGTTACTTTCACCACTTTCAGGATATGTTACAGGTCAAACTATAAGTCATGATGGTGGAAATATAAAAGGGATATTTGGGTAATTTTACTCATCAGAAAGCCAATTGAATATAAAGCAAATTATAAAACTTTTGAGATTCTACAATAGTTTATTGTTAGGGTTTTTTTGACGGTCTTAAGATCATACGTAAATCTAGATGATCGCTAAAATAGTTCAAAGTCCAGTCGTAAAATGTTCGAATACGGTCATACCTGTTAATTAGAGAAAACAAGTGGATAGCAGCCCAGATAAACCAAGCAGGGAATCCAGTTAATTTCATTTTTGGATGAGAAATATCGGCTACTGCTTTGCTTTTGCTTACCACAGCCATTATACCTTTATCACTGTAATTAAATTTTTGCAGGGATTTTCCAGATACCATATTTCTAAAATTGTGAGCAAGATTTTTTCCCTGTTGTAAAGCTACCTGTGCTAGTTGAGGATGGCCATTGGGAAAATTTTCATCGGTAGTCTGAAAAGAGGTATCTCCAATAGCATATACATTTTCTATACCTTCCACTTGGTTATAAGCATCAACCTTTAATCTATTCCCATGTCCATAGCATTCTTTTGGAATTCCTAAATAAGCATAAGATATTACCCCAGTAGCCCAGATAAGATTAGCGCTATTAATTTTATTTCCATTATTAAGGATTACATTCTCACCATCATAATCATTTACACGTGTGTTTAACAATACCTCTACGCCCATATTCTTTAAATTAAGAAGCGTAAAATCTTGAGCTTTTTTACTGAAAGGGGCCAGTAAATTATCGCTACTATTTACCAAGAATATTTTCAGGGTTAAGGGTGCAAGTTCTGGATATTCCTTCGCTAATATGGTGTTTCGCATTTCCGCAAACATTCCTGAAACTTCTACCCCTGTAGGACCACCACCCGCAATAACAACGGTAAGTAACCTTTTTCGCTCTTCTAAGTCCTGAGTACGACTAGCTTTTTCTACACGAAGCAATACTGTGTTCCGCATATTTAATGCATCGTTTAAGCTATTCATAGGAATAGCGAACTTTTTTACTTTCTCAAGTCCGAAGAAATTTGTTTTCGTACCAGTAGCGATAACCAATTCTTCATAATAAAGTTCTCCATTATCAAGAATTATTTTTTTCTCTGAGGGAACAATTTCTTGCAGCTTTCCCATTCGAAAGTGGAGATTCTTTTTATCGATTAAAAGGTTTCTAAAAGGATATGCAATGGATGAAGGTTCTAGAAATCCCGTAGCTACTTGATAGATTAGAGGTGTAAAATAATTGTAGTTGTTTTTATCAACCAGCGTAATATCAAATTCCATTTTATTAGCAAGCGACCTTGCTAGAGCGATCCCGGCAAAGCCTCCGCCCACAATTATAATTCTTTTCATTTAAAGAATTTTGATTAATATATTTTTAAAGTATACGATCTTCATTGATGAATTTTAGCATCTATCCGGAATCTTCTTTATCGACTATACTTGCCCGGTTTAAGCAATTCATCTTCAATAAAACTAAAATCATTAAAATTCTGTTCTATTTGAATTAACTATTGTTTCGAATCAAGGTAAAATAAAGGTGATGTGTATACAAGGGTTTTAAAACAGTTTAACGTTCTTCATAAAATTTATCTCGATCAACTATAAAATAATTAACAATCATTTATAAGCTAATGAAAATGATACTAGTGTTTAAAGTTTTATTTTAAGCCTAATCTAAAATTGAACGATTAATGCCTAAGAATACAGACAAAACTAATTGTGTAGATTCCCCGCATAAGATCTCTCGATCTGGGTGGAAGACTATTATAATTGAAGTTAAAAATGAGATTGCAGCAGACAGCGTTGGGATAGTTTCTGCCGGAGTTGCCTTTTACGCTTTTCTTGCTATTTTCCCGGCGATTATGGCATTGATATCTATTTATGGTTTAGCAACAGATCCTCAGCAAATCGAGCAGGAATTATCAAAATTGGCCGCAATGATGCCAAAACAGGCATTTTCTTTATTAAAAGATCGAGTAGAGATTTTTCTTTCTACCCCTGGAACTACTTTAGGTTGGGGTACGGCTATTGGAATTCTCTTTAGTATCTGGAGTTCCAACAAGGGCACAAAATCTTTATTTGAAGGAATTGATATAGCTTATGATACCGTGGAAAGGAGAGGTTTCTTTAAACAGATTGGTTTGGCCATTATATTTACAATCTTTGGTACTATTCTGCTATTAATTAGTTTAGGTTTTATCGTAGTCTTTCCTGCCATAATGCATAAACTAGGATTGCCAGAAGGCACAGAAAATATAATTGCATTTTTAAGATGGATCGTTTTAGCGGTGATTGTGACACTGTTTCTATGTTTGATATATCAATATGCTCCGGCAAGAAAGAAACCAGAGCTAAAATGGGTTGTTACCGGAGCTATTTTTTCTACAGTAGTTTGGTTACTGGCTTCTTGGGGATTTTCTTTCTATGTAAGTAATTATGGTAATTATGGAGAAGTGTATGGGTCTATTTCTGCTGTGGTAATATTGATGCTTTGGTTGTATATTACCTGTTATATTATCTTATTGGGTGCTGAGATAAATTCTGAAATTGATGATTATGTACACCCAGATTCTATTGCAGATTATAAAATAGAAAAGAAAGAATGAGTTCCTATTTTAAAAATTTAAGAATGATCCAGCGGCTTATTTTAATGTTCTTATGCGTTGCGCATTCAGAATAATAAGACCTAGAATAATTGCAGTAACTAAAAGAATAGATCCAAATTCAATTCCCATATCCATCAAGGTTCCAAAAATGAGTGGACCTAAAGCCGTGCTTAAAACCATGAACATGGTAAAAACGCTTCTTATGGTTCCTAGCTTTTCGGTTCCATACACTTCAGCTAAAACTGCAGATTTAACCGTCCCAGCCATTCCAACACTAATTCCGGCAAGAATTAAAAATGCCAAGGCGCCAAAAATACTATCGAAAAAGGCAAATGGGAGTAATCCTAAGGTAAATGGGATAAGATAGTATCGAAACATTTTCTTTCCAGAATATTTATCCACCAAAACGCCTCCATAAATTGAAAATACTACTCTGGTTAATGCGTAAACGGTGAAGAAACTGGCATATAGTGAAACAGACCATCCTTTATCTTCCACTACTACATATTGATAGAAGAAAACAGCGGTTATCGTAAAACTTAGTGCAAAACTCACCGGCATAAGTATAAAAAAGGCTTTGGTTTTTAGCAGATCTTTGTATTCCCTAACTAAGGAGCGTGCAGAAGGTTTAGTTGCCTCTTCCAGATTTTTATCAAAATGGGTTAAATCAGAAAAATATAATCTCAAAAGATATAACAATAGGAAAGCTGAACTAGCAATCGCTGCCACCTCATAATCATACCAAAGAATAAGGGTTGAAATGCATATTGGAAAGATCGCTTCCCCAATAGCATACCCCAATGAGGCTATGCTTAAGGCTTTTCCTCGATCTAATTCATAATGACGAGACATCACCGTAAGACTAATATGGCTCATTAACCCTTGGCCAGTTAATCTTAATCCAATAAGGGCGATTATGAGAATAGCAATGCTCAAATGAGAAATCCCTAAAAGAAAAGAAGAAATTGCAAGCCCTGCTACCGTAAGTGCTGTTATTTTTTTGATAGGTTTATGATCCACAAGATGGCCTACAGATAGCATAATGACAGAAGAAGTTACTGTTGCGATGGCATAGATACTTCCAAAGAGGCCATTAGAGATGGAGAAAGCTTTTAATATCTCAGGTACGTAAATAGAGATCAAGAAGGTCTGTCCAAAACTTGATAGGAAAGTAAGCATCCAGCCAAAACCAACTTCTTTAGTATTGTTTTTAAAAAAATTAATGAGTCCAGCCAAAAATAAAATTTATGAGATTTCTTGAAATATTCAATTAGCAAAAGTAAGAATACCAATGAGATTAAAAAGAAATGCATCCCATGTTCTAAATCTATTTAATAGTAGTGGTGTTATAAATATAAATAGCGAATAAATAAAAGCCACTTTCTCAAGTGGCTTCTATTTTTATTAATGCTGAATTTGAAAAACAATTGGAAGAGAATACGAAACTGAAACTGGTTTTCCTCTTTGCTTCCCTGGTTCAAAATCAGGCAGAGATTTAATCACTCTAATGGCCTCTTCTTCTAGCTTTGGGTGAGTTGCTCTGGCCTGAATATCTACCACATATCCATTTTTATCTATATTGAACATTACATACACCTTATTCATTCCGCTAAGTCCAAGATCGTTACCAATACTGCGGTCAAAATGTGAATTTACAAAGTCTGATATTTTCTCGCTCATACAGGTCTTGCGCTTGTCATTATCTGTAAATCGTTCACAACCTGGAAATATAGGTACATCTTCTATAACCGTAAATGAATAACTTTCAATATCATCATCAGGTTTAACTTCAATAATTTTTGAAATATCTACTATTTCTGGTGTTTCATCTGTAGGTGCAATAATATCTGTTACTTCTGGGGTATCATTATCAATCACCTTTAAAATATCTTTCGATTTTGGAATTTCGGGAAGAGGTGGGGGAGTTTGATCTACAAAAACCGTAATGGGAATTTCTTCTTCATCCAATTTTTCCATTGCAATTTCCTTCTTCGATTTTTCTTGAGTGAAATAACTTTTCCATTCAATAGAGAAGTAACTTAACAGAAGTACTAAGATCAAACCAATCTGTAAAAAGAATACAGATCTTTTCTTCATGTCTGCTTTTGCGTATTTTTTAGGTTTCATAGGCTAAAAATATTGAAGTTAATATTTGGTTTAAATATTTTGAAAGAACATCAATAAACATGCCTAAGAGTTATACTTAAATTTAATAAAAATGAATAATTTTTAAGTTATATTCTAAAATTTAATAATTATAGTGTTGAATTGTTTTTTTATAGGCAGTAAAAGTCTTGAACAATTAATCTATAATTATAAATACTGAAGAAAGATAGTTTTAGAATTTGCAAAAAAAATCATATAATCGAGAGCATAGAAGCAAGAATAGAAAATTTCGGCTAAATTTATAAATAATGAAGTGCTAAAAAATTGAAACTTTTTACGAAATAAACATATTATGAGCGAATCGAAAATAAGTATTTCTGGTAGTTATCTGGTAAAAGCTTTCCTTATTACTGGAAGTATTTTAGCAATTCTTTACATTGGGTCAGGCATCATATTACCCCTTGTTATAGCTATAATTATGGCTATTCTTTTAGATAAACCCACCAACAAAATGAAAGAGTGGGGATTACCAAATTGGGTGGCTATTACATTATCTGTTATTTTAATGATAATGATTTTTCTACTTCTCACTTGGTTGATAAGCTCACAGTTTAATATGATGGCCGGAGATTGGCCTATAATAAAAGAAAAGGCGAACGAGAAACTAAATGGCTTTTCAGAATGGGCTAATCAAAATTTGAATTGGGACTATAAAGATTATATAGAAAATAACAAAAGATTGGTGGAAAAAATGGAAAGTCTGGCAGGTGCCTTTCTATCTTCAATAATGAATTTACTATCGCAATCGCTTATAATTTTTGTGTATATAATCCTTATGTTGATACAGAAGAAAATGTTTATTAATTTCTTTAAAAAGCTGTCTTCCAATACCTCTGCAATGACATCTCTTTTAAGTGAATCATCAAAAATTATTAGTCAGTATCTTTTTGGTAAAGGGAAAATTATGGTTTTTTTATTCTGTATTTATTACCTTGGTTTTACTGTTGGTTCTGTTCCTTACGCCTTGTTTCTGGCAATATTTGCATCTCTATTTTCCATTATCCCTTACGTTGGGAATATTATAGGTGGGGGTATTGCAGTAATCTTGTCGTATTTGTATTCCGGGACCACCCCGGCACTTATCGTGATTGGTGTAATTTCTGCAGCCCAATTGGTGGAAAATTACATTCTTACCCCTTGGATTATTGGCGATGAAACAAATCTGAACCCTTTTATCACAGTATTTGGCATAATTCTTTTTTCTGCACTTTGGGGAATGGTAGGTGCCATTATTGCCTTGCCAATTATTGGGGTGTTAAACGTAATATTTGAGCATACAAAAGGAATGGAAGCCTTTGCATATTTAATTAAAAAAGGGGATTGACATAGCATTGATGAAGAATGAAATAAACCTGCTCTGTTCGAAAACCTTTATTGAGTAGCGAAGAATTTAAGATTGAATTGCAAATTCTGAGCTTGGCGCATCAACCTTAAAACCAAATATTTTTAAGACTAATTTGTTTACAGGTGTGTATATTGTTTAGATGTCTTAAGAATAAAAAATCTGCTCACCTCAAAAGGACCTAGCAGATTTTTATCTTTTTAATCGGTGGCACAGCTGCGCTTCATTTTGGAGTGAGAGGTTTTTGTAGAACCCAAATTCTCCAATTATGAAAATGGAATTTCCCCACGACTAAGGTCACCGATATCTGAAAATAAAAATTCCCGCTCAGGTAAAAATACCTGACGGGAATTTATAATTTTAATCCATTTCGGAATTTCCGAGTGATTGTGGAGTCGGAGGGTTTCGAACCCTCGTCCAAACAAGCAATTAACATAGCTTTCTACACGCTTATTTTTCACTTAATTGTCGATGCAAGACCGGCTGAAAACCACCAACCTTACACGTATTCTCACTTGAGCTTCAGAATTACATCAAGACCCTATAATTCCTATATTTACTTTATCGATACCTCTGGTGTGAACGCCGTAAATCAAGGCTTTCACGAGGCATCTCGGCTCCCTACCTTGTAGGGATGAAGATAATCCTACTGTAATTCGGATTATGCAGCCAAGGCGTAGTTATTCTCGCCGTTTAAAAAAGTGTGAAATATGAGATTTACGAGCTATATCCCAGCGCTCGACGTGCTTACTATCCAATTAGAC
>Ga0209309_10000193_pt1 | contig 80931 bp, 69 predicted proteins | sample COGITO_mtgs_1204_2_FD_184807 | JGI IMG/M metagenome (GOLD analysis project Ga0209309, IMG submission 184807) | Pelagic marine microbial communities from North Sea - COGITO_mtgs_120412 (SPAdes) (version 2) | ecosystem: Environmental > Aquatic > Marine > Epipelagic ... | reverse complement strand
AATACTTCAAGGTTTTTGGGCCATTAGCAATGCAGATTGTGGCGGAAGTAACCATAATCGCATTCGTATAGATAGTACCTCCATTCAATTTTTTGAAGAACGCTCCCAACTTATTAAAATCACAGCATACGAGCCCACGCGCATCGCTGGAAACTTCACTTACCAGTTACCCAACAATAAAACCGTCACATCCAGCATTACGCTTGATGTTCAAAACAATGGCAATATTTTGATCCTAGAAGACTATGGACCGCATTCTCAACCCGGCTCCATTCGTTATAAACGTTGTGAGTAATAAATTATTTTTGGCAGCATTAAGATAAAATAGTTCAATTTTAGGCAGTCACGGTGTACATTTTATCGCGATGCTCTTTTATTTTCTTATCGTCCATATATTCATCGAAGCTCATAAAGCGATCAATCACGCCATTGGGCGTCAACTCAATCACACGAGTCGCCAATGTCTGGGCAAATTCATGATCGTGGGTTGTAAACATCACCGTCCCCTTAAAGTTTTTAAGAGAATTATTAAAAGCGGTAATACTTTCTAAATCCAAGTGGTTTGTAGGTTCGTCCAACATAAGCACGTTGGCCCTAACCATCATCATCCGACTCAGCATACAGCGCACTTTTTCGCCTCCAGATAACACGTTGGAAGTTTTTAAAGCTTCCTCCCCACTAAAGATCATTTTACCCAAAAAGCCACGAATGTAAACTTCCTCACGCTCTTCTTCAGTGGTGGCCCATTGGCGCAACCAATCGACCAAAGTCAAGGTGTTCTCAAAAAATGCAGAGTTATCTAATGGCAAATAAGATTGGCTAGTTGTTACCCCCCAAGAAAATTTACCAGAATCTGCTTTTTCCTTATCATTGATGATTTGGTAAAATGCGGTAGTCGCTCTTGAATCTCTTGAATAAACAACCACCTTATCTCCTTTATTTAAATTGATGTTGATGTCTTTAAATAAAATTTCACCATCTGTTGAGGCCGATAAATTTTCCACATTGAGAATTTGATCCCCAGCTTCACGATCGCGATCAAAAATAATAGCTGGGTAGCGTCTGCTTGATGGTTTTATATCTGAAATGTTCAATTTATCAATCATTTTCTTTCTACTGGTCGCCTGTTTCGATTTAGCAACATTCGCAGAAAAACGTCTGATAAATTCCTCCAATTCCTTCTTCTTGTCCTCTGCTTTTTTATTTTGCTGTGAACGTTGTCTTGCTGCCAACTGAGACGATTCGTACCAAAATGAGTAGTTCCCAGAGAAATGGTTGATCTTACTAAAATCAATATCAGAAATATGGGTACAAACTGCATCTAAAAAGTGTCTATCGTGAGATACCACAATCACACAATTGTCATAATTGGCAAGAAAATTCTCTAACCATGAAATCGTTTCATAATCCAAATCATTGGTAGGCTCATCCATGATCAATACATCTGGACTTCCAAAAAGCGCTTGTGCCAAAAGCACCCGTACTTTTTGTTTCCCATCCAAATCCTTCATCAAAGTATAGTGATTGTCTTCCTTAATACCAAGATTGGATAACATTGCAGCTGCATCGCTATCGGCATTCCAACCGTTCATTTCCTCAAACTCTACTTGAAGTTCTCCAATCTTTTCAGCGTTCGCATCGGTATAATCTGCATAAAGCGCATCCAGTTCGGACTTCAATTTAAATAAGGGCTTATTTCCTATCAAAACTGTTTCCAAAACAGTGTGCTCATCGTAAAGACTGTGGTCTTGTTCTAAAACCGACATCCGCTTGCCTGGTTCCAAATGCACCGTTCCGGAAGTAGGATCTTGTTTTCCAGCAATTATTTTCAAGAATGTAGATTTTCCTGCACCGTTGGCACCAATAATTCCGTAGCAGTTGCCTGTATGAAAAGTGGTGTTCACTTCGTCAAAAAGCACGCGTTTACCAAATTGAACCGATAAGTTAGAAACTGATAGCATAAATATGAGTGTTTAAGATTCAGCTTTGAAATCGCTTTCTTTTTCTAAGAAAAAAACCATTCAAAGTTTGAATTTGCAAAATTAGAAAATCCATTTCATTGTAGGAAACTTAAACGGGTATTTTTACAGTAGAAATAGACCATAAACGCTGACTATATAACATTTAACAACGTATTAACAAGAGTTTTTAAAGCATACTCTATTTTTGTTAGAACCAAATATTTACATCATCGATACCTCTATAAAATTCTACGTCGTTGCGTTTTTAACTGCATCGCTACTTTTTAATTGTGATAAAAAGTCTGATGATGCCTCCGTTGTCTATTTTGGCGGTCAAATTATCAACCCCAATAACGATTATATTACCCTTAGTAATCCTAATACAGAAAAGGACACGATTCACTTAGATAAAAACAGTCGGTTTACCTTTAAAATCAAAAATCTCACCCCGGGTCTTTATACTTACACGCATGGAGGCGAAATGCAAACTGTACTTCTTGAGCCCAACGACAGCCTAATGTTTAGATTAAATACCAATGATTTTGATGAATCTTTGGTTTACACGGGGCGAGGCTCTAAAAAGAATAATTTTTTAATCAAAGCCTTTTTAAATGATGAACTCGAAAACAAGAACTTTAAAAACAGTCATCAATTAGAACCCGCTATTTTTGAAAAACATTTGAATGATTTGCGAGCCCAAAAGCTAGAAAATCTAGATCGATTTAGCCAATTATACAATACGTCGCCTCTGTTTTATAAAGTTGCTAAAGCAGGCATCGACTATAATTATTACGCCTATAAAGAAATGTATCCGTTTGGTTACTTCGGAAACAATAAGTTGATCCATGTTAAAGATTTACCCGAGAATTTTTACGATTACAGATCGGAAGTAGATTTCAATGATATGAACTTGACTGGCGTTTATGCCTACAATAATTTCCTAAATTGGTATTTTCACAATACTGCCCTTAAAAAATATTATCACGAAGGGCATCATCACGCCTTCGACAGACAGGCCTTAAACTATAATCTTGAAAAATTACGATTGATTGATAGTGTGATAGAGAATAAAACCATTAAGAATTATGTGCTCAAATATGCCACCCGCGAATTTGTGTTTAATAGTTCCAATGCTGAGGAGTCTAATGATATGCTCAAATCTTTTCTAGACAAAAGCACCGATGCAGCCGATAAAACCTATTTAACTAATTTAGTCTCCTCCACCATTAAATTATATCCTGGCAACGAATTGCCCAATGTGGAAGTGGTGGACTTTAACAATAACACGCATAAATTAAGAGAGATCATTAAACGCCCAACGGTGATTTATTGTTGGTCTTCCAACTTTAAGATGCATTTTCGCAACAGTCATTACATGATGCGAAGCTTAAAATCAAGGTACCCAGAAACCGATTATATTGCCATCAACATCAATGACATCAACTCCAGTTCTTGGAAGAAGACTTTGAATATGCTAGATTACCCTAAAGAAAATGAATACCTCTTTAAAAACCCCAACGAAGCAGTACAAACCTTTGCCATCGCTTATTCACACAAAGTTATTTTGGTAGATGCCAATGCAAAAATCATAGAGTCCAGCGCCAATTTATTTGGCCCAGCAATAGCCAATAGTATTGAAAAACTCAATAAAAAATAGCTTGAGACTCCGTTCATTCTTCTGAAATTTTCTCATACAGGAAGTAAAATCCCTCCATAAAAAATCCACGCATATTTAGAAACTGCTCTAAAAATGAGTGGATTTTTTTCAGGCCATTAATTAGGTGTAAACCCTCAGCGACTGCTGTTTATATTAGTTGCCTTTATTGTAATCTGCCAAGAACTTTTCAAGACCATTATCGGTTAAAGGGTGCTTAAGCAATCCTGTGATCGAACTCAAGGGACCGGTCATCACATCAGAGCCCAACTTAGCACAATCAATCACGTGCATGGTATGACGTACTGAGGCTGCAAGAATTTCGGTCTCAAAAGCGTAGTTATCGTAGATCAATCTAATTTCAGCAATAAGGTTTAAGCCATCCGTAGAAATATCGTCCAAACGACCTATAAAGGGTGACACGTAAGTGGCTCCAGCCTTAGCAGCCAACAATGCTTGACCTGCGGAAAACACTAATGTCATATTGGTTTTTATGCCTTTGTCAGAAAAATACTTACAGGCTTTAATCCCGTCTTTAATCATTGGAAGTTTAACAACGATTTGCTCATGTAAATCGGCAAGGGCCTCCCCTTCTCTTACCATGCCTTCATAATCGGTGGCAATAACTTCTGCGGAAACATCGCCATCTACAATAGTACAAATATTGACATAATGCTTCATAATATTGTCGTGACCGGTAATTCCTTCCTTGGCCATCAACGACGGATTGGTGGTTACACCATCTAAAATACCCATATCTTGGGCTTCTTTGATTTGCTCTAAATTAGCAGTATCGATAAAAAATTTCATATAAAATGTGTTTTTTTCAGTAACGCGTAGCGGAAACTGTGATGCTAGTATTATGGTTTTTAATCTGCTACGAATTTACAATTTTAAGCTCCCTTTTATGTTAGGATTTTTCAGAATATATTAACAATACTTAATTGATTGTTATCGTATACTCTTTTGAAGTTGAATAAGAACACAAAGCATCTTCATAACTGCCCGTATCGTCATCATAATACTCGGGAGGATCTACAAAAAGATAAATTTTAAAGGTAAAAGTCCCAGAAATTTCGGGCGTGCCTTCTATAGAAAGTATTCTGTCGTTCGCATTCATTTCAAGTCCATAAGGTAAATCGCCATAGATTTCGAAGCGATAAGCATAATTATCATCCTGTGGTTCGTTCTTTATTTCTCCCTCCAATTCGTCTTGATAATAACTGTTGATATAGCCTAATTGAAAGGTTTTGTTTGGGAGTTCCGGACTTTTATTTATGATACATTCTATAATGTCTTCACAGCCCAGGCACAAAAAGCAAAGTATAAATGGGAGGAATTTTAAAGTGTTCATATGGGTTGAATTTCAATGTTTTACTGCGGAAGGGCTTACCGATTGGCTACAGCTCAAAATGGTTCATCAACATTTTTTCATAAAGTTTATCTGGAAGTATCCGTTTTAATACGATGGAAAATTTCTGCATAAAATCACCAATCTTATAATGGATTTTGGGATGCTTCGTCTGAATGATTTGATAAACAGCACGGGCCATGAGTGCTGGGTCTTGGCCTTGATCTACATGGGCGTCCATCAAGCTTAAAGTATTTTCATAACTTTTTTGATAAGGAGAACCTTCTATTACGGGTGCATGATAACGTCCAGCTGCTATATTGGTAGCGAAATCGCCCGGGGCAACATTACACATACGAATGTTGAAGGCCTTGATTTCCATACGAAATGCTTCCGTAACTAATTCTAAAGCACCCTTACTGGCACTGTAAATTCCGCGGTAAGGCAAACCCATATAACCTGCTATGGAGGTAATATTTATCACCAAACCGCTATTTTGACTGCGCATTTGGGGCAAAACTGTTTTAATGACCTTTATGGGACCGAAGAAATTGGTTTCAAAATTCACCTTGATTTCGGCGTCGGGAGTTTCTTCAATAGGTCCAGTGATCCCCGCCCCTGCATTGTTGATCAGTATATCCAGACGTCCTTCGATATTGATAATCTCATTTACAGCATTCGAAATGGAACTGGAGTCCGCAACATCAAGTTTTACCAATTTCAATTTAGAATCTGGATAGCGCTCGGGATTTCTGCTAGTACCATATACCACAAAACCTTTACTCACTAAAAATTCACCAATTGATTTTCCTATTCCAGACGACCCTCCCGTGATCAAAACTACTTTAGACATACATTACAACAATTTCAGACAACAAATTACAAGTTCCAAATTTTAGAATTGCGATTCTAAAAATAAGCACTTTTGTTAAAAACCGGAGCCTTTTTAAAACAAAAAAATCCCGAGAGCCATTGCCTTCAAGATTTGAGTATTGGGTACAAAAAAAGGCAAGCACCCTACATCACACCGCTACGACCATTTACCTTTGCTTCGTTCCCGACCTGGAGGATTCAACAGGAGCTGGTTGTGTAGGACTTGCCAGCTGCAAAGATACAATCTTTTAATACTTCTGCAATGATTTTTTAAACTGAATTTTATTAAATAACTTGCATCAAAATAATATAAAACATGAACTCTTTTAAAACTTTCATACTCATAAGCTTAAGTCTATTTTTTATAAACTGCGGAAATTCTGATGGTAAAAAAAGTGGGTTTTCCATTCAAACCAATGCCAAAGATCAAGTGATTTCACTGGGCGAAACTTTAAAATTATCGCTTCATAATCCGAAAAAAGTCGAAGTCACTTCGGTAAGCTATCAATTAGATGGAGCACCTGTGGATGAAACCAGCACTCTTAAAAATGAAAAGTTAGGAAAGCAAACCCTTACTGCCCTTATAACAACTGAAGATTCCGAAGAAAAAATCACCACCCAAATCACCATTCTTAATGATAAGTCACCGGAAATTTATGGATATAAAATTGTGAACGCGTATCCGCACGACATCACGTCCTACACCCAAGGTTTGGAATTCAATAAGGGAGCACTCTATGAAAGCACAGGACAGTATAAAGAATCCAAATTGCGCAAAGTCGACTATACCACTGGTGAAGTTTTAAAGAATATCAATCTCTCCGACCAATATTTCGCGGAAGGCATTACCATCGTTGATGATAAGATCTATCAGCTTACTTGGCAAGAACAAACGGGATTTGTTTATGACCTAGATACTTTTGAAAAAACCGGTAGCTTTAAATACGGAAAAAGCAAGGAAGGTTGGGGACTTTGCCATAATGGCAACACCATTTACAAATCGGATGGTACCGAAGACCTTTGGATTTTAGATCCTGAAACCCTAACCGAAAGCTCCAAAATACAAGTCTACACCAATAAAGGTAAAATTATAGGCATCAACGAACTGGAATGGATCAATGGGAAAATTTACGCCAATCGTTATCAAAAAAACGGTGTAGCCATTATAAACCCTAAAAATGGTGCGGTAGAAGGCGTTATTGATTTTTCGCCTTTGCACAACATGGTCACCCAGCATCAAGGCTTAGATGTGCTTAACGGGATCGCTTATAACCCTGAGACCAAAACAATTTTTGTAACCGGTAAACGTTGGGACCAATTGTTTGAAGTAGAAGTTTTTAAAAAATAAAACCGTGCAGTCACCAATGGAACTATATAAGAAGCCAATTGTCGTTACCCAAGCAGATATTGATATTCGCAGCCATGTGAACAATGTGCGCTATGTAGAATGGGTGCAGGATATTGCTCAAGAGCATTGGGATTCTAAAATCACCAAAGCGCTGGAAGAGCGATTTTATTGGATCATGTTGAGCCATCACATTACGTATAAGGCAGAAGCAATTTTGGGCGATACGTTGCGTTTGGAAACTTTTGTGACCAAGGCAGAAGGCGTACGCTCCACAAGACAAGTGAGAATTTACAATAATGCTACCGATAAATTGCTAACAAGTTCTGAAACCATTTGGTGTTTTATGTCGCACGACACCAACCGTCCTACACGCATTACCGAAGAAATAAAATCTATTTTTAGTTAAAAGAACAATAAAGCCCTTGTTAAATTCTCTTAATACTGAAATTTCTGTAAAAACAATTTGCTTTATTTACAGATAATCAACCATTTCAGCACAATACATGAGAATAACACTATGCATTGCCTTTCTTGTAATTCATTCGTCATTGGTCTCCCAAACGATCACTGGGATGGTCTATGATTCAGAAAGTACCGTAAAAGGTGCTCGCCTCTATAATGAGACGCAGAATAAAATTGACTATACCAAAGATGATGGCTCCTTTGAAATTGAGGCAGCTTTGGGTGATGCATTGATTATCTACAGCTTGTTTCATCATAAAATAAGCGTCAATGTTACTGAAGCGCTTATTGGAGACAATATTGTTTTTGAACTCAAACAAATCACGACGACCTTAGCCGAAGTTGATCTAAAAAAATTAAAGACTAAGCAGTTTGATTCGACTGCTTTCCAAACTAATTTAAGCCTACCTGTTACCACCCCTAAGATCCCAGTGCTCCAGAGTGGATCTTATGCGCGACCTACTGTTAATCTCATTAGCCTGGCGAATGCCATTGGTAAGCTTTTTACCAAGAAAAAGGAGCTCCTCCCAATTATCAAGGTGGAAGATTTTGAAAAATTATTTGAAACGGATTCCTTTTTCAATTCTAAATTTTTACAGGAAGACTTAAGGGTTTCCGAAGCAGATTGGCATTTGTTTTTTGAGTATTGCGCTTCCCAAAAGCTACCTCCTGCTCTTTTACAAAACCAATTATTAATGGTTGAGGCCTTATTGGAGTGCAGTGCGGGTTTTAAAAACGATCCCTCACACAGCATAAAAAATTAACTACTTTCAAAATCAAGAGCCTTTGAAACTGTTGTATCGCTTGCTTCTTCTCTGCCCGTTTACAATGATCACCCAAACCATTACAGGAACCTTTTACGATGCCGAAACTACCGTAAAAGGTGTGAAAATATTTAATGAAACTGAAAACAAAGTCGATTTTACAGATGCCGATGGCAACTTCAATATTGAGGCTGCAGTTGGGGAGCAATTACTGATTCTGAGTCATTTTCACGAAAAGTTGAAGGTAACGGTGAAAGCGTCCGATTTTTTAGACCCCGTTGTGCTTGAGCTTAAAAAAATTACCAACGCACTTGAAGAAGTACAATTGATGAATGTTTTTGAGAAAAAATTTGACAGCGTACAAGTCAATACCGAAATTAATATTCAACTGGCAAACGACCTTAAAAACAGACCATATTTATACCAGCCCATGCCCAGTGGCAATCTGGATTTGGTTTAAATTGGAGCCTTCATTGCCAGTCGGTTCAACTAAAAAAGTTCGCGCCCCAGAAATTGTTTATCCATCTCCGGAAGATTTAGAACGCCTTTTTGCTTCGGATGCATTTTTTACGCCAAAATTACTTTCCGAAGATTTAAATATTTCCGAAGCATACAAACATTTATTTTTTGAGTATTGCAGTGCGCAAAACATCGATACTGCACTAATTAAACAAAAGAAACATCTCTAACCGTTAGAACTATTTATTATCCACAGCGAGGCGTTTAATAAAATAGCTTTAGAAAACGCCAACGACTAGTGGCTAATTTCTTTGAGGGAATACTAAAAATTGCTTTCAAAAGTTATATTTTTAACCCAACTTATATTTTTCTTGATGAAACGCATTCTTTACTTTGTATTGACATTAGTCATTTTAATATTCTGGAGTTCTTGTAGAAACGATTTTGATTTTTCGCCAAGCAAGGGCAGCTTAGAATTTTCTAAAGACACCATCTATTTGGACACCATCTTCTCCAATATAGGTTCTAGTACTTATAATTTAAAGGTCTACAACCGTAGTAACGAAGATATTTCCATTCCCACGGTGCGTTTGGGACAAGGACAAGCGTCAAAATACCGACTTAATGTTGACGGATTGCCAGGAAAGGAATTTAACAATATAGAACTTCTGGCTAAGGACAGTCTGTTTATTTTTGTAGAAACCACGGTAGATATTCAGAGTCTTTCTCAAAATAGTCTGCAATTTTTATACACGGATGTCATTGAATTTGATGCTGGCAACAACCTGCAACAAGTGGAATTGGTGACCTTGGTCAAGGACGCCAAATTTATATATCCCAATAAAGATGCCAATACAGGTATTATCGAAACTTTAAGTTTTGATGCAGACGGAGACGGTATCATTGACGAAACCAATTTACAAGGACGTTTTTTAGAGGAGAACGAGCTCACCTTTACCAACGAGAAACCTTATGTGATTTACGGTTTTGCTGCGGTAAATGAAGGCGATGTACTTACTATAGAAGCGGGTGCCCGCATTCATTTTCACGCCAATTCGGGTTTATTGGTTACCAATAATGCCTCCTTAAAAGTCAATGGCGCGCTCAGCAATGACCAAGACCTGTTGGAAAACGAAGTGATTTTTGAAAGTGACCGCTTAGAACCCGAATTTGCTAATGTACCTGGGCAATGGTCGGCCATATATTTGTTTGATGGAAGCGTCGAGAACAGTATAAATTACGCCACCATTAAAAACGCTACCGTTGGTGTTATTAGTGAGTTAGGTCAAGAAAACAATACGCCTAAGCTAAGCATGAGCAACACCCAAATCTATAACTCTAGTGCTTTCGGTATTTTGGCAACAGCGAGTTCAATTACTGCCGAAAATGTGGTAATTAACAATTCTGGTCAATCTTCTTTTGCAGGAACAGGAGGCGGTCGCTACAACTTTACGCATTGCACCCTTGCCAACTATTGGAATTCCGGTTTTAGACAATTTCCTTCGGTGTTGTTAACCAATTATGTCACGAATGCTGAGGGAAATGATATTGGCAATCATTTAATTGAAGCCAATTTCAACAATTGTATAATTTACGGTAACGATAATCCTGAAGTCAATTTTGATGAATTGAATGGCTTTGATTTCAATTTTAAATTTACCAACTGCTTAATTCGGTTTCAAAATGCTAGCGGAAATTTTATAGGCGAAAATTATAATTTCGGCAATCAAGAGTTGTATAGTGCTTGTATTTTTAATCAAGATCCCGACTTTAAATCGCCTTTTGAAAATCTTATGATCATTGGTGATGCGTCTGCTGCCAATGGCAATGGGAATAGCGTTTTTGCACAACAAGTACAGCGTGACATCTTAAATGAAGATCGTACCGCTTCTCCAGATTTGGGCGCTTATCAACACATCACATTTGAAGAAGATTAAAAATGATTTTGAGGGAGGCAGCTATTCACATCCGAAAAAAATAGCTATTTTTGTTTAACCTCCTGTCAAAAAAAATGAACAATATAAAAAGTAGCTTTAGTATTAAGGATCTTGAGAACCTCACGGGCATCAAGGCCCATACGATTCGTATCTGGGAAAAACGCTACAATTTGCTCAATCCAGAACGAACGGAAACTAACATTCGTTGTTACAGTTTGGAGAGTCTACAACTCCTTCTTAATGTGAGCTTTCTTTATGATCAAGGTTATAAAATCTCAAAAATCGCAAACCTAGCCCCTGATGAAATACCAGAATTGGTCAAGGAAATTTCGAATAAAAACTTAACCCATACCCACGCCATCAATGCCTTTAAACTGGCGATGCTCAATTTTGATCAGAAATTATTTAATGAAACCTATCTTAGTTTAGAGCAGGAAAAGGGCTTTCTAAAAATTTTTTATGAAGACCTCATCCCCTTAATGTCCGAAATTGGCATGCTTTGGCAAACCTCTACCATAACCCCCGCTCATGAACATTTCCTAACAACCTTAATCCGTCAAAAATTGTTGGTAAATACGGAAGCGATTCAGTTTTCAGCAGATATAAAGCATGACAAAGTATTTGTGCTGTACCTTCCCGATAACGAAGTACATGAATTAGGTTTAATGTTGGTGAATTACGAATTGCTGGCCAAAGGTTATAAAACCATATATTTAGGACAAAGCGTACCAATTGACAGTTTAAGAGATTTGCAGAATTATTATCACGAAATTACGTTTCTTTCTTATTTCACGATTAAGCCAGAAAAAGACTTACTTGTAGATTATATCAATGAATTTAAGGATAAGCTACTCAATAACAAACACATGCAACTTTGGGTATTGGGGCGTATGTTGGCAGAATTAGATGTTACGCAGCTTCCAAAACAAATCACGCCCTTTACTTCCATAAGTGATATCGTTAAAATTTTATAAAAACACATATGCGTCCATTAATTTTGTTTAACTTTATCGTAAAATTGTTAAACATTGAATAAGAACATTGGCATCATCGGTTCCGGTTTTTCGGCCTTATCAGCAGCTTGCTATTTGGCGAGTTATGGAAATTCGGTAACTATTTTCGAAAAAAATGATACGATTGGCGGACGATGCAGGCAGTTTAACAAAGACGGGTTTACATTCGATATTGGCCCGAGCTGGTATTGGATGCCCGATATTTTTGAAAAATTTTTCGCCGACTTCGGAAAAAAAGTGTCTCACTATTACACATTGAACAAGTTAGACCCTGCTTACAAGATTTTCTTTGAGGACGACAGCATCACCATTGGAGACACCTTGGAAAAAATCTCCAAAGAATTTGAGCGTATAGAACCTGGAAGCTCGGTTCCCTTAAAATCTTTTATTGAGAAAGCAGCAACAAATTACGATATCGCTATTAATAAGGTGGTTTTAAAACCTGGCGTTTCACCTTTTGAATTGGTAACGACAGATACAATTACGAGATTAGATCAGTTTTTTAAGACGATATCTTCCGAGGTACGCCAAAAATTTAAAAATCCGAAATTAGTATCCACCCTAGAATTTCCTGTCCTGTTTTTGGGAGCTAAACCAAGTAACACACCGGCGTTTTATAGTTTTATGAATTATGCCGATTTTGGATTAGGCACTTGGCACCCTCAAGGTGGCATGTACCAGATTATAAAAGCAATGGAAGAATTGGCTAAAAGCTTGGGCGTAAAGATTCACACCAACAGTTCGGTAGATAAAATAAGCGTTATCAATAACAACGCAACGTCTATAAAAGTAAATGAACGTGATGTCGAATTTGATGTCGTTTTAAGCGGTGCCGATTACCATCACTCTGAAACCCTTTTGGATAGTGCATACAGGCAGTATTCTGAAAAGTATTGGAACAGTAAGACTTTTGCGCCTTCTTCCCTCCTATTTTATGTAGGTTTTGATAAGAAGTTAAACAAAATTGAGCATCACAATCTCTTTTTCGATACAGATTTTGAAGCACATGCCGAAGCCATTTATGATAGGCCAGAATGGCCAGAATCTCCTTTATTTTATGCCAACTTTCCATCAGTTACCGATGCATCTATGGCGCCCAACGGTTGTGAAACAGGTTTCTTTCTCATCCCAATTGCGCCAGGAATTGAAGATACACCACAGCTGAGAGAGCGCTATTTTGAGAAAATTATAACGCGGTTCGAAAATTTAAGTTCCCAGAGCGTCAAAAAAAATATTATATTTAAAGAATCCTTTTGTATTAAAGAGTTTATAAAGGAGTACAACTCTTACAAAGGCAACGCTTATGGCATGGCCAATACACTTTCTCAAACTGCATTTTTAAGACCTAAATTAAAAAGTAAAAAAGTAAAAAACCTCTATTTCACAGGACAATTAACGGTTCCAGGACCAGGAGTTCCTCCAGCATTGATTTCAGGCAAATTGGTGGCAGAACTTATTAAAAAATACCATAGTAATTAATATGAAATCAATTTTTGATAATGTCTCACACCAATGTTCTAAGGTTGTTACCAACTCTTACAGCACTTCGTTTTCATTGGCCACAAAGATGTTGGCGAGTTCCATACGTCAAGACATTTATAATATTTATGGGTTTGTAAGATTTGCAGATGAAATTGTAGACACCTTTCATGATTATGACAAGGCGTTTCTTTTTGATGAATTTACCAAAGATTTAGAAATGGCACTAGAGCATAAAATCAGTCTCAACCCTATTCTAAATTCATTTCAGGAAACATTTCATAATTATAAGATTGACAGACACTTGGTCGATTCTTTCATGCAAAGCATGCGCACTGATCTGCATAAGAACACCTATTTAACCGATACCGAGTACAAACAGTACATCTATGGCTCTGCAGATGTGGTTGGACTCATGTGTTTAAAGGTGTTTGTAAAAGGCAATCAAGAAAAATATGACCTGCTTAAAGATTCAGCCATGAGTTTAGGGTCTGCTTTTCAAAAAGTGAATTTTCTTCGCGACCTCAAAGCAGATTTTGAAGATCTTAGTCGAACCTATTTTCCAAATACAGATCTCAATCATTTGGACGAAGCTTCTAAACAAGCTATTATTGATGACATTGAAAGTGACTTTTCCAAAGGCCTACAAGGCATAAAAAACTTACCTATTGAGGCGAAATTTGGAGTGTTTATGGCGTATCGCTATTACAGTCAGTTACTCAAAAAACTAAAAAATACGCCTGCGCTCGAAATAAAGTCCACACGAATTAGAGTTCCAAACTATAAAAAATTTGAGCTTCTTACCAGAAGTTACGTAAAATATCAACTTAATTTAATGTAATTGTCATGCACAATCTATTATGGATCCTTATTTTTCTGGGTGTTTTTTCCACCATGGAATTTATGGCCTGGTTTACTCATAAATACATCATGCACGGTTTTCTGTGGAGCTTGCACAAAGACCACCACCATAAAGACCACAAGGGTTGGTTTGAGCGCAATGATGCCTTCTTTATTTTTTACGCCATTGTAAGTATGGTCTGTTTTTACCTTTGGAGTTATGAAGCTATGTGGTATTGCCTCCCAATTGCCTGTGGCATTATGGCCTATGGCGCTGCCTATTTTTTAGTCCACGATATTTTTATACACCAACGCTTTAAACTCTTTCGATCTGCAAATAACTGGTATGCTAAAGGTGTGAGACGCGCACATAAAATGCATCACAAACATTTAGGCAAAGAGAAAGGTGAATGTTTCGGGATGTTGTTTGTCCCGTTTAAATATTTCAGAAAATAGCCAAACATAGAATGACACATACTTCCAACCATTTTGACTATATTATTATAGGAAATGGCTTAGCTGGACTGCAGCTGGCTTTAAAAATGGCTGAAGACATTTTTTTCAATAACAAACAAATCGCCTTAATAGATCCTTCCGAAAAGACAGAAAATGACAAATCTTGGTCGTTTTGGGAAATCGGGAAAGGGCAATGGGATCATATGCTACTTAAAACTTGGGAAAAAGCGATCTTTCGCTCGTCCAAGCAAACAATTTACTTGGATTTGACCCCTTACCTTTATAAAACCATACGTTCCATTGATTTTTATGAGCACGCTAAAACGGAACTCTCCTTAAAAAAGAATTTCAAATTTATTGTAGAAAAGGTTGTTTCAGTAGTAGAGGGCGCCACCTCTCAAATCACAACCGATCAACAGCACTACACCGCACAACATGTTTTCGATAGTCGAATTCCGGAAGCGTATTTTTCTGCGGAAGGAAAGACGACTAAAATTTTACAGCATTTTAAGGGCGTCATTATTAAGACTGATGTACCACATTTTGATCCCTCGGCACTCACGATGATGGATTACAGGCTGAAAGATGCTGAGCAGACCACCTTCACTTATGTTTTACCCTTTTCCGAAACGGAAGCTTTAGTGGAATTTACTTACTTTACAGCGGAAACAGTTTCGGAGCAGACTTACGACATCTTTTTAGAGCGCTACATTTCAGAATATCTCAAGATTAAAGATTACAGGATAATAGAAAGCGAAACTGGGGTAATTCCCATGACCAATTTTCCGTTTGACCGCTATTCGACGACACATGTCACCAAAATTGGTACTGGTGGCGGATGGGTAAAAGGTTCAACCGGATATTCGTTTAAGCACACTGAAAAGAAAGTGGCCCAAATCATCAACAATTTAAAACTTAACCGCGATCCATCCGAAGGATTATTCCGAAGTAAGTATAAATTTTACGATAAGGTTTTTTTAAAAGTTCTTAAGGACGATAACCAGAAAGGGGAATGGATTTTTGAGCAATTTTACACCAAAAACAAGGTACAGATTATGTTTCGATTTTTAGACGAAACCTCCACTTTTTCTGAAGAATTGCGCATTATGTGGTCTTTATTTTCTTGGCGATTTCTCAAGGCTTTTTTTAAGACCCTTTAATCGATAAGCTCTTCTATAATTTCGCGCATCTTTTCACTATTCCAATCGGCAACTCCACTTTTATCCAACACGATTTCACCGTTCTTGTCAATCACAAAGGTTCTCGGAATAGAGCTCACGTTAAAATTGGATGGTGGTTGCGTTGCAGGTTGAAAACTTTCAAAGCTATACCCTTTTTGTTCTAAAAAATTTTGGGTAACGTTCTGTTCTTCATTGGAAATAAACCAAAATTCAATGGCGTTGTTGTCTTTATACTTTTGATAAAGCGCTTCAAAATTAGGCATTTCGGCAATACATGGCGGGCACCATGTGGCCCAGAAATTAACGATAACGACTTTACCTTCCGCAGATTTAAAATTGACCATTTCAGCATCTCTGTTCTTGAGTTTCCAGTTGTACGTGGACAGTGAGACCCTTTCCGAAGCATCTATTTTTGAGGGTTTAACGACCATCCCCATTCCCTTTTGCAAGAATACTTGAATGGGTTGTCGTGTTTGCGGAATGAGCATGAGCACAATGACCACTACAAAAATTATTGTAGAGATTTTAATTTTTTTTGGCTTAGACATACGTGTCGCTATTTAATAAAAAAAGAGCCCTTGACCAGGTCGAGAGCTCTTTTTAGAAATTTATTAGTTGTTAAAAGGCTGCATTTTCCTTTTTAATCAAATTAAGCGCAGACCCTTCGTTATACCAGTCAATTTGTGCTTGGTTATACGTATGGTTTACTTTAATCACATCTCTAAGACCATCAGCATGTACAATTTCAATGGCTAATTGCTTATCGGGTGCAAACTCATTTAAATCCACAAAGTTGAAGGTATCATCTTCTTGGATCAAATCGTAATCGGATTCGTTCGCAAAAGTTAAGCCCAACATCCCTTGTTTTTTAAGGTTAGTTTCGTGAATACGAGCAAATGACTTAACAATTACTGCCACCACTCCTAAATGTCTTGGCTCCATAGCTGCGTGCTCCCGTGAAGATCCTTCCCCATAGTTGTGATCTCCCACAACTATAGATTTAACGCCTTCAGCTTTGTAAGCGCGAGCAACGTCTGGTACACCACCATATTCACCAGTCAATTGATTTTTAACGAAATTGGTTTTCTTACCAAATGCGTTAATGGCACCAATAAGCATGTTATTGGAAATATTATCCAAATGCCCTCTAAAACGTAACCATGGTCCTGCCATAGAAATATGGTCGGTGGTACATTTTCCAAACGCTTTAATCAACAATTTAGCTCCAGTAATTTGATTGCCAATTGGTTTAAATGGAGTTAAGATTTGTAAACGTTCAGAAGTTGGGCTTACAGAAATTTCTACTTCGCTCCCGTCTTCTACAGGTTCTACATAACCCGATTCTTTAACATCAAAACCTAAAGGTGGTAATTCAATACCTCTTGGCTCTTCCAATTTCACTTCCTCGCCATCTTCATTGATCAAGGTATCGTTCATGGGGTCAAAATCCAATCGACCAGAAATTGCGATTGCAGCTACCATTTCTGGTGAACCTACAAAAGCGTGCGTGTTCGGGTTACCGTCGGCACGTTTGGAGAAGTTTCTATTAAAGGAATGTACAATTGTGTTTTTCTCATCGCCTTTCACGTCACTTCGATCCCACTGACCAATACAAGGACCACAAGCGTTGGTGAATATTGTAGCTTGAAGGTCTTCAAATATTTTTAAAATACCATCACGCTCGGCAGTAAAACGAATTTGCTCTGAACCTGGATTGATTCCGAAGTCTGCTTTTGATACAATTTTTTTATCTACTGCCTGTTTTGCTATGGAAGCTGCACGTGTTAAATCTTCATAAGAAGAGTTGGTACATGACCCGATTAATCCCCAATCTACTTTGATTGGCCAACCGTTTTCTTTTGCTTTTGCACCAAGTTGGCCAACAGGAGTTGCCAAATCTGGTGTAAATGGTCCGTTAAGATGTGGACGTAATTCATCTAAATTAATTTCGATGACTTGATCGAAATATGTTTCTGGGTTTTCGTACACTTCGTCATCACCCGTTAAATATTCTCTAATCTTATTGGCTTCATCTGCAATATCGGCTCTATCTGTCGCTCTCAAATAACGCTCCATAGAATCATCATAACCAAAAGTTGACGTGGTTGCTCCAATTTCAGCACCCATATTACAAATAGTGCCTTTACCTGTACAAGACAGATTTTGAGCACCAGGGCCAAAATATTCTACTATAGAATCGGTTCCACCTTTTACGGTTAAGATTCCCGCCACTTTTAAGATGACATCCTTTGCAGACGTCCATCCACTAATGTTTCCGGTCAATTTTACTCCAATCAATTTTGGGAATTTTAGTTCCCAAGGCATCCCAGCCATCACGTCAACAGCATCTGCGCCACCAACACCAATAGCGATCATTCCCAATCCACCGGCATTTACGGTATGTGAATCGGTACCAATCATCATTCCGCCAGGAAATGCATAGTTTTCCAAAACCACTTGGTGAATAATCCCAGCACCAGGTTTCCAAAAACCGATGCCATATTTTTTAGATACAGAGGCTAAGAAATCAAAAACTTCATTACTAGTTTCATTAGCACGTTTCAAATCGGCAACAGCACCTTGTTTTGCTTGGATCAAGTGATCGCAATGCACCGTGGTTGGTACCGCCACGTTAGGTTTTCCTGCTTGCATAAATTGCAATAAGGCCATTTGTGCGGTTGCATCTTGACACGCAATACGGTCTGGAGCAAAATCTACATAGTCTTTACCTCTGGTAAAGGCCTTATCTGTTTTGCCCTCCCAAAGATGTGCATAAAGAATTTTTTCTGAAAGTGTTAACGGTCTACCTACTTTGTCTCGAGCTGCATCTACGCGCTCGGCCATTTTAGAGTAAACGTCCTTGATCATGTCTATATCAAAAGCCATAAAAATATTTTAATAGTTAGTTGAAAATTTGCTTTAAGATAGTCATTTTGCCTGACTTTCATCTTAAAATAAGCATAACAAAATTAAGGCTTTTTAAGTAAAACTGAAAATTTGCAATGGATACTTAATTTAAAGGATTACAATTCAATTAATAACAATATTAATGCTTCAATTTTAACAAATATATAATTATAGAAAGTTGAATCTAGTAAATCATCAAATCAGGAATTATTTAAAATAGGTTTTAATGGTTTTACCATCGCGCAAATTCATGATTGGCTTCTCATAATAACGGTACAAGAGCTGCGCTAAAATAAAAGATAATACCCAATAAATGATTAGCGTGAATACTTTTAAGCCCATTGAAGCCGAAAAAGACTTGAGCCAAATTTGTAATGGAAATAAAATTAAGGAAAGATTTACCAAATAAAGTCCATAAGACCATACGCTAATTTGAGTAATGGTTTTTTTAAGAACTGTACCATCCTTCCAATTGGAAAAAAATGGAAACACCAACAAAATACTAATTGAAACTAATGGTAAATAAAATAAGGTATAAAAAAGACTGGAACTTTGCGGTTGAATATGAAACCCTAAAATACAGGCATGAACGCCAATAAATAAGAGGGCTCCAATTCCAAAAAGGGGTATTCGATGTGCAAACCACCAATTTCTGAAATTATAAGCTACATAAGCCCCTATAAAACCATAATAAATACTATCTACCCTATAAATAACCACTTTTCTTATGTTATGGCTCCAATCCGAATAATCCAAATACTCATGATTAAGGCTATAGGCATAGCGACCCACTGTTACTATAAGAATTATAAGAAGCGTCATCAGCAAAAACAAGCGGAGCTTATGGGTTTTATTAAAAAGCCATAACAACACAAAAAGGAGACTGGGACCCATTAAATAGGCATATTCTTCTATGGAAAGACTCCAAGCTTCAGTAAAAAATTCTGGATGAGGCGCTGAAAAATTTTGAAGGAATAAAAAGTAAGAGCCCAAATGATCGATCACCACACCAAAAAGAATGTAAAACACTATAATATTCAGTAAAAGCACCAATAAATAATTGGGTAAGGTTCTAAACCATCGTCGGATCCAAAAGTAAAAAAAGTCTTTAAAATGAGTTTTGCCTTGTTCTATTTGTCGCAGTAACAACCCTCCAATTAGAAATCCGCTAAGAACGAAGAATAGATCAACACCAATCGCACCAAAAAATTGAAATACGGAAATGATGGCATGACCTCCATTTGGGAAAATCAAAAAGGTAGAATGCGAAGCCATCACCAATAAAATGGCCAAAGCTCTCAAGACATCCAAACCAAAAATACGTTTACTAAAATCTAGGGGCATTATGAAGTTCTCTTTGCCCGCAATTTAAAACAAACTTTTAACAATTTGCTCGTCGCTCACGCCTTCTGCTTCCGCTTTGTAATTTTTAATAATTCTATGGCGAAGAATACCTTGCGCTACCGCTTGAACATTTTCGATATCTGGAGAAAATTTACCATGAATGACAGCATGGGTCTTTGCAGCCAAGATGAGATTTTGAGAAGCTCTTGGACCTGCGCCCCAATCAACAAATTCGGTAACAAGATTTGATGCATTTGGTGTATTGGGTCTGGTTTTACTAACCATGGTTACCGCATATTCTATCACATTATCGGCGACGGGAATACGACGGATCACATTTTGAAAATCTATAATTTCCTGAGCTGTAAATAAAGCATTCACCGTTTGTTTCACATCTGTCGTGGTTGTTTTAACCACTTGCACTTCTTCTTGAAACGATGGATATTCTAAATTAATGGCGAACATAAAACGATCTAATTGTGCTTCTGGCAAAGGGTAGGTACCTTCCTGCTCAATTGGGTTTTGGGTTGCCAATACAAAATAGGGTAAATTTAATTTATAGTGATGTCCAGAAACGGTTACTGAACGTTCTTGCATCGCTTCCAACAACGCAGCTTGTGTTTTTGGAGGGGTACGATTAATCTCGTCTGCCAATATAATATTGGCAAAAATAGGGCCTTTAATGAATTTGAAATGTCTGTTCTCGTCTAAGATCTCACTGCCCAAAATATCACTAGGCATGAGATCTGGTGTAAATTGAATGCGTTTGAAATCCAATCCCAAGGCTTGTGCAATGGTATTCACCATGAGGGTTTTTGCCAATCCGGGGACACCGATCAATAACGAATGCCCACCCGAAAATATGGAAATCAAGATTTGATTGACCACTTCATCCTGGCCAACAATTACTTTGGCAACTTCAGACCTTAGGGCGTCGTATTTTTTTACAAAAGTTTCAATAGCAGCAACGTCAGACATATAATTTTATTCCTTTTCAAGTTTTAACCAGTTTCCGTCAAAATCACAAGATCTATAATCTTCACTAATTTTTACGTAGGTATCATTGATTTTTTCGTCTTGCCACTTTCTAATGGTCTCGTATTGTTTTTCTTGTTCTGCTAGATTCTTGATTTTAAGATAATCTTTGGCAAAGTCCGCTTTGTGATCGTTAATTCTATCGGTTACGGTAATGATCTTAAATTTCATGCGGTTTACGCGATCTTGATCTTGTAATACCAAACTCACTTCCCCATCTTTCAATTCCTGAATTTGTCCGTAAAGTTCTGGATCCATATTGGTCAACTCAAAATTGAAATCCTGGGTTAAAGGATTTGTCAATTGGCCACCATCATTTCTCGTTTCCTTTTCGTCACTAAACTCGCGCGCTGCTTCTCCAAAGGTTAAATCACCAGCGATAATTTGTGCTCTTATTTTATTGATTTTTTCTTTTGCTTCAGTAATAGCTTCCTCTGTAATTTCAGGACGCAATAAAATGTGGCGCACGTCATATTCTTGTCCTCTAATTTTTTCCAAGAACACGATATGGTAGCCAAAATCACTTTCAAAAGGCTCGGAAATTTCGCCTTCCTGCAATGAGAATGCGACATCTCTAAACTCTTTCACCATTTGTGGACGCTTTTTATTGAGCGTGTACTTGCCACCCTTGCTTCGTGCAGCAACATCATCCGAATAGAATACTGCCTTGGTAGTAAAGCTGGCACCATTCTCAATAACATCGGCCTTAAACTCTTTTAGCTTATTAATGACCGCTTTTTTGGAAGCTTCAGAAATTTCTGGAATAATAACAATTTGGGCAACTTTTAATTCGGTACCAAATGTAGGCAGTGAATCCTTAGGAATATCGTTGAAGTATTCACGCACTTCTTCTGGTGTGACTTCTACATCTGCAATAATTTTGCGTTGCATCTCGGAAGCTAATTTGGTGTTTTTATTGATCTCGAACATTTCCTCTCTAAGGCTTTGCTCGTTGTCCTTATTATAAAACTCCAACAATTCTGCCATGGAGCCCCCTTTCTGTTCTAAAAAGGCATTGATTTGTTGCTCTATATTAGACCTCACTTCCAGCTCATTCACGGTAATACTATCTTGAATGGCGTGATGTGCATATAATTTATCTTCCAAAAGCTTTCCGAAAAGTTGACATCTGGTAATCTTGGCGATAGATACTCCTCTCGCTTGAAGTTGAATGTATTCCTTATCAATATCGGAATCCAAAATCACAAAATCACCCACCACTGCAGCAACACCATCCACTTTTTGACGGGCTGCGGTTTGTGTAGAATCCATTTGCTTTTGGCTGGCATCTATTTCATCCTCAATAATCTCCTGTGCATAGGTTTGGACTGAAAATGCGCCAATGAGCGCACCAAAAATCACAGTTTTAATTGTAAATTTCAAATTGTTTGTTTTTAATAGCATCCTTGGTAATATCTTTTTCAAAGGTTTTTATGAGTTCCAGTTTTCTCTTATTGATCACGATTTGCTTTAGAGTAGGTCTTACATACTCTAAGGGCGCTAAATCGTTCTGGGACAACACATCCTTTATTCGCATCAAATATAGGTCTATTGAATCTTTGAGTTGTATATAATTAGATTTTTTTAACAATTCACTCTTGTTATCGCTATTGATAATTGAAATGCGCTTTATCACTTGCGTGGCTTTTACCCAAGACGAATCATTTAACCAAGAGTCCTTAAACTGTATGGAAATAGAATCAAGATAATTTTTATCGGCAGCATCATAACGCTTAAAACGTTTCTCAATATCATCCTTGTTCGTGGCATTTTGAGAAATTATAATATATCGAAATTTTACGAGCTCCTCATTTAACTTGAAAGTAGCCAAATTACTATCATAAACCGCTTTGGCCTCGTTATCATCAATAAGGGTATCCACGCTTCTATTTACTAATGCTTCCAAATAGGCTTTGGTATACAAGTCGCGCTTATATTGCTTTACTAATTTGTCAAATTCTAGTTGTCGCTCTTCAGGCAAGTTTTGCTCGGCACCGTTTAACAATAACAATTGCGTGGCCCATTTGGTGATGTAATTATTTACAATGACCGCACTGTCCTGTGCTGACGTTTCACTAGGCACCAAGCCTTCAAGATCTGATTTATACAAGAACAATTCATTAACCCTCGCCACAGGTTCACCATCTGTTGTGGCTTTAAAAAAGTGACAAGAGCTATTTAAAATTAAAATCGAAACTGCTAAAAAAATATTTTTTCTAAACAAACTACTTATGAAGTTTTGATTTAACAAGTTCTACCGCAGCGCTATCAATCTGAACCTTATACCGCTCATGAAGACTTTCCAACCAGCTATTTTCCAATTGGGTTTGATAGTCACTCACCACTTTACCCCGTGCCTCCTGTAAGGTTTTAGGTCCTGCGGGTAGGACTGCCTTCGTAATTAAAAAATGGTAGGCCTCGTTATGTTCAAAAACTTCAGAAATGCCTTCTGAAAACTTAAAAGCATCCGGTAATGAGGAGTTGTCCTGCTCAAATACCTGTGTGGTTGCCAAAATAGTGGAGGCATCCCTTTTATTTGCATCTGCCAAAACAGTTTCTAGGGATTTTCCTTTTTTCACTGCTTTTCTTGCTTTAGCCAATTCCTTTTCCGAAGCAGAAGTGAGCAACGTAGCATCTGCCCGGTCTTTCCATACGTAATCCGACTGGTGCTTTTCAAAAAAGCTTTGCAAGCCTATAGTATCGTTTGAGGCCTTGTTCCAGATTTCTTTCTCCATGAGGTCAAACAATAACAATCCGTCACGGTACTCTTGCAACACATGCGCAAAATCTTCATTTTCCTCTTCCAAATGCTCTTCTTGGTATGTTAATAGGCTTTTTTCCAGGTAAGCGTCATATTCCTTACGGACAAGCAGGTCTGGCTTTAGTTGTTTATTCGCGTAATTACGCTGGGCAGACATTAAATATTCAGCAAAACCTTGATAGGTATAGGTACTATCTTTAATTGTAAAAACCGCTTTATCAGCTTGAATTTGCTTCGGAATGGTCCATCCGCGCTTAAAGAAGTCATCGGTGATGATTCCTGTAAAATAAGTCAAGGCTTGCTCATTATCTTTGATTGCATATTGTTTTTTTAGCTTATTGGCCATTGCCGAATTAATCAATTGCGACCTAGAGTCTCTTTTCACTCGATTTTGAAGATCGGGCTTCATTTCTTCAAAAGGTTGGATCCCTTTTTTAGAAATCAATTTAATGATGTGCCAGCCATACTCACTTAAAAATGGTTTTGAAATATCTCCAGTGTTTTCTATGCCAAAAGCGACATCTTCAAAGGTCTTAGAGCTTAACTGTCCGCCAGAAAATGCTGCCAATAACCCACCTTTTGAGGCCGAACTCTTATCATCTGAAAACTGTTTCGCCAAGGATTCAAATTTTTCACCTTGCTCAATTTTCTTATAAATTTGTTGAATGCGCGTTTCAGGATTGATCGTGCTGTCTTGTTGTTTTTTGGAAATCATGATATGTTCTACCGTGACTTCTCCCAAAGATTTGCGCGTGTCCCACACCTTAATGATATGAAATCCGAATTGTGTGCGAAAAGGCATGGAGACCTCGCCTACCTTAGTATTGTAAGCCATGTTTTCAAATGGATACACCATTTTAAAGCCTGAGAACCAACCTAAGTCTTCAGCATAAACCGTTTGCCCATCGTGCACTTCCTGTTGCACAGCCTCAAACCCTTCATCCAAAACGCGTTGTCTTAGATCTAAAAGCTTGTTGTAAACTTCTGTGGTATCAGTTTCATTCTCATCCAATCTAATTAAGATATGAGAAGCCTTTACATCATTAGTAAGTCTCACATAAGCTTCCTGTACCAAATCATCGGTAACCTTATTGTCGGTGAGGTAATTTTTGATAAGTTGATTTCTGTAGTTGCTAAACTCCCGCACGTATTGGGGATCTTTATCTAAGCCCAAACGTTTGGCATCTTTCACTTTAAGCTTGTAATTGACAAAAAGTTCCAAATAGGCATCAATATCCTTTTGGGATTCATCCTTAACCAAATCTAAATTCTTGTTGTAAACCCTTTCAAATTCAGATACCATGACGGGATCGCCATCAATTGTAAACAGCACATCTTTATTGTCGTCTTGTGCGTATATAAGTGCGGAAAAACTAAGACAAACCGTGATAAGAAATAACTTCATTTTAGTAGTTTATGGATTAATATGCACAAGTGCATGAAGGCAAAAGTAATATAAATCAAACATTAAACCAACGCCTTTACCAAAACGTAAGAAAAGCATGGTTTAGTATCACAATTCACTTTAGGTCAACAAAACAATTAGCAACGACGATAAGCTGCGGTACAGCGATAAAAAACGGATAACACTGCGACTCAACCAAAATATATGCAGTTGACTGTTTAACCCATTATAGCATGAATAAATCAAGTATATTTACATACCAACTACAGCTTCTAACAAGGGTGCTAGTTATAGCCAAATTATAACGATGATATACACCACCGAAATCAAAATCAACTTACCCATTGAGCAAGTGATCAAAAAAATGGATAATGTTGAAAATTTAAAACACTGGCAACGCGGTCTTGTTTCTGTAGAGCACGTTATGGGTACTCCTGGCGAATTAGGCTCTAAGATGAAATTAAATTATAAATTTGGAGGGCGCAGCATGCAATTGGTGGAAACCATCATCAAACGTAATTTTCCCAATGAATTTCATGCGACCTACGACTCCAAGGGCATGCACAATATTCAAGAAAATTATTTTGAAAAAACGCCCGATGGTCTCACCAAGTGGATCAGCAAGAGTCAGTTTTTACCTTTGACCTTTTTGATGCGTACGATGATCATGATCACCCCACAAATGTTTCGAAAACAATCCCAAAAATACATGCAAGATTTTAAGAACTTTGCAGAAGAAGGAATCTCCGTAGCCCATGTCTAAATTAAAACTTATATGGGATTTTAGAGGCCCAGACGCACTTAAAATAGCAGAGCATCACGTGCAGCATCTCAAAGAATACATCGCTATTCAAAAAACCGATGTTAACCTTACGGGTTTTCAAGAAATTAGTGAGTTGCACAGTATCGCTTATATGGTGGTTACCCAAAATGAGATGAAACCCATTCGAGATGCGTTAAAACCACATCGCGGTCAAATTTACAAAGACGAACTTTCATGAAAAATTACATTCCCCTTTTGTCCCTTATTATTTTAACTATAAGTTGTCAAGACAAAAAAGAAGACATTAAACCTATGGCCAAATACGTTAAAGAACTACATTCTTATGCGCAGCCCAACAGCGCTGTCATCACACATTTGGATTTAGATATCGACGTTGATTTTGACACTAAAATTATTGAAGGCGTCGCTACCTATCGCATAGAGTCCCACAATGCTTCGGAAATTATATTGGACACCAAATATCTCGATATAGACAAGGTGGAAGCCGATGGAAAAGAAACTAGCTTTACTTTAGGTGATTTTAATGACGATTTGGGCCAAGCCTTAAAAATTGCCATCACAAAAGACACCAAAAACATTAGCGTTTTTTATAAAACAACTTCTAAAACCGAAGCTTTGCAATGGTTGGAGCCACAACAAACCTTAGATAAAAAACAGCCCTTTTTATTTACGCAAGGTCAAGCTATTTTAACGCGCACTTGGATTCCCATTCAAGATAGTCCGCAAATCAGGATTAGCTACAACGCTACGGTACAGGTGCCCAAAAATTTAATGGCGGTCATGAGTGCTGAGAATCCGAAGGAAAAGACGCAAGATGGCGTATACCACTTCAAGATGCAACAACCAATTTCTCCTTACTTAATTGCACTGGCGGTTGGCGATTTGAAATATAAAGCCATTAGCAATAGAACGGGCGTGTATGCAGAAAAATCTATGATTGATAAAGCGCATGAAGAATTTAGTGATATGGAAAAAATGGTTTCCGCAGCCGAAAAACTTTATGGCGACTATGCTTGGGAACAATTTGATGTCATCGTGTTGCCTCCGAGTTTTCCGTTTGGTGGTATGGAAAATCCGCGTTTGACCTTTGCGACACCAACCGTTATCGCAGGCGATAAGAGTTTAACCTCGCTTATTGCTCACGAATTGGCACATTCTTGGTCCGGTAATTTGGTAACCAATGCCACTTGGGACGATTTTTGGCTCAACGAAGGCTTTACCGTTTATTTTGAAAATCGCATTATGGAAGCCCTCTACGGAAAAGATCGCGCCAATATGATTGCATTGATTGGCAGACAGGATTTGAGCGATGAAATGGAAAATTTTAAGAACGCCCCTGAAATGACCAAACTCAAATTGGATCTCGATGGTAAAAATCCCGATGATGGTATGAACAGCATTGCTTATGATAAGGGATTTTTGTTTTTAAAAACGTTGGAAGCCAAGGTGGGACGTGAAAAATTAGATGCTTTTTTAAAAGCGTATTTTAAAAAAAATGCCTTTAAAACAATGACCACGGAACGATTTGTGAAATATCTCAACGCCAAACTTTTAAAACCGAACCAGATAGATTTCAACGTTGACGAATGGGTTTACGAACCCGGAATTCCAGATAATCAATATGTGATCGTTTCTAATAAATTTGAGCAAACAGAAGCTCTTTTACAATCATTTCTAGATACTAAGAGCATCGATACCTCAAAAACCAAAGCGTGGACCACCGATGAATGGGTGCATTTTATTCGTAATTTCCCTGAAACCATTACCACAGAAGACCTACAACGCTTTGATAATGCTTTCAATTTCACTCATTCAAACAATTCACATATTGCAATGGTGTGGTATGAAAAAGCAATTGATCACGATTATCATGGCAATGGTGTGGATTCAAAAATTGAGGAATTCTTAATCCATGTAGGCCGACGCTGGTATGTTTCCACACTCTATAAAGCCTTTAAGCGCAACGGAAAAACTGAAGAAGCCCTCAAAATTTATAAAAAGGCAAGACCCAATTATCACTCCGTCACCGCGAATACCATTGATGAGATGTTGGGGTTTGAGAACAATTAAACATATCAAAATAAACTTGGTGGGACCTTAAAATTTACATTCTCCATACCAAGTAATCGCCAAATCTACTTCGGAATTAGTTGCAATAGCCTTTAACTTTTAAATTGGATCCAAAAGACTTGTTGATTTGGGAGAACGACTTCATGAAATTCAGTAGTTCTTGTGAATGTCAAAATTGAAAAAACGAAGCGCGATTTTTTTATTCCCCCTTAAATAATTCACCAAAAAAGCTCATTTCATCCCCATCTCATAACGCATGACTCAATTAATTGCCTAAAAAACAACTGATTAAAAATTTTATTTTTTTTGCTTGAATTTTTAAAGATTTAAAACATTCGATTCAATAATTTCTTACATTTATTACGAAAACCAATGCGTTAAACCTATATGATTCATCCACATACCGAAGTAAAATTTATAAATAAAACCGTTGGCTATGGATTAGTAGCCACACAATTTATTCCCGCTGGCACCATCACCTGGACTTTGGATCAATTGGATCGCGAGTTTACCATGGCACAGTTTAATGCCATGATGCCAGTGTATCAAAATATCCTGGAAACCTATACCTATCGCAATAACAAAGGGAATTTGGTCTTGTGCTGGGACAATGGAAAGTTTGTAAATCATAGCTTCAAGTCCAACTGCTTAACCACTGCTTATGATTTTGAAATTGCCATTCGTGACATTCATATTGGCGAGCAACTCACCGATGATTATGGCTATTTAAATATTACGGAGCCTTTTAGGGGCATTGACGAAGGAACAGCCCGAAAAGTGGTGTATCCTGATGATTTACTCAACTATCATCACATTTGGGATGAACAGCTTAAAAGCGTTTTTCCGCTCATTATTGAATTGGATCAGCCCTTAAGGCCCTTTATTTCTGGAGACTTATGGCAAAAAGTAAAACGCATTTCGGCGAAGCAAGTCGAGATGACCTCAATTATTAAGAATTATTTTCCGCAGTAATTTGTTTGTGACCAGATCAGCTTGATTCAACCCGAAGCTGCTTATCGCGAAAAAACATCGTTCTTCAAGTCACGACATCCTCTTTTTTGAGCTTTTTTTATCTTGAATAATTTGGTGCTTCCTTGGTAATAGCCACATCGTGCGGATGACTTTCGTTAATGCCAGAACTGGTAATTTTCACAAAGCGTCCCGTGGCTTGCAGGGTGGCAACGTCTTTGGCACCACAATAGCCCATTCCAGCTCTTAGTCCGCCAATAAACTGATGAATGCTCTCCACCAAATCCCCTTTATAAGGCACGCGACCTACAATTCCTTCCGGAACGAGTTTTTTGATATCATCTTCCACATCTTGAAAATAACGATCCTTACTGCCTTGTTTCATAGCTTCTACCGAACCCATTCCGCGGTAAGATTTAAATTTTCGACCTTCGTAAATAATGGTCTCTCCCGGACTTTCCTTAGTCCCTGCCAACAAAGAACCCAACATCACACAATCTGCTCCTGCAGCAATGGCCTTGGGGATATCGCCAGTATAACGAATACCACCATCGGCAATTACGGGCACCCCGGATCCCTTAATAGCTGCTGCAACTTCCAAAACTGCAGAGAATTGAGGAAAACCGACACCTGCCACCACTCTAGTGGTACAAATGGATCCTGGACCAATGCCTACTTTTACAGCATCTGCACCTGCTTCAACCAAATATTTTGCAGCTTCGGCAGTGGCAATGTTCCCAACAATGACGTCCAATTCTGGAAATTTCTTTTTAATTTCTTTTAATACCGTAACCACCCCTTTGGTATGACCGTGAGCGGTATCAATAATTACAGCATCTACCCCAGCATTTACTAACGCTGAAGCCCGTTCTACCGCATCTGCAGTAACTCCAATGGCAGCTGCAACACGTAACCTACCGTAGGAATCTTTATTGGCATTCGGTTTTTGTGTGACTTTGGTAATATCTCTAAACGTAATTAAACCAACGAGTTTGTAATTGTCGTCAACGATTAGGAGTTTCTCAATTTTATTTTGCTGAAGAATTTTCTCGGCGTCCTTCAAAGACGTTCCTACCGCAGCAGTCACCAAGTTTTTCGAAGTCATGACCTCCACTATGGGTCTGTCATTGGCATGTTCAAAACGTAAATCCCGATTGGTAACAATGCCCTTTAATTTGCCCTGTTCATCAATGATTGGGATACCACCAATGCCATGTTCGGCCATATTCTGTTTGGCCTCTATCACTTTTGCAGTCATGGGTAAGGTTACAGGATCGATGATCATACCGCTTTCGGCACGTTTTACACGACGCACTTTTTCGGCCTGTTGCTCTATGGACATATTTTTGTGAAGCACGCCAATACCGCCTTCTTGAGCCATGGCAATGGCCATTTTGCTCTCGGTCACCATATCCATTGCTGCGGAAACAATAGGGATATTAATGGTAATGTTGCGTGTAAATTTGGTCTGAATGCTGACCTCTCGGGGTAAGACTTCTGAAAATGCGGGGATCAAAAGTACGTCGTCGTAGGTAAGCCCTTCGCCAACGATTTTATTGTCATGTGCTGTCATGTTGCAATTACGGTTTAATTGCGAGCAAAAATAAGGATTTTTTCACATTTAAAGCTGAATTTATTGCCAAAGGATTTTAAAATGTTTAAGGATTGACCAAAACAAAAATTTAACATAATTCTGCTTAGATTAATTCTAAATAATTTGGAATTGATCCAGCTGCTTTTCTATATTTGCAATCTATTTATATTTAATCTAAATAAAAACAAATGAATTTTAAAGTACAAAAATTAGTATTAACCTTATCTATTTCTGCTGCTATATTTTCTTGCTCTTCCGATGATGACTCCCCTAGTGCTTCACCTTCAAATGTATCTAAAGCCGAAGTAACCTCCAATTATGCCAACATCGTTTTGCAATCCTATACTGATAGTTATAACGGTGCTCTAAATCTAAAAGCCAGTATTGATGCTTTTGTGGCCAATCCGGATGAAGCAGGTTTTTCTGCCTCCAAAACTGCTTGGTTGAATGCGCGCGAAGCTTATGGGCAAACGGAAGCATTCCGTGAAACCAATAGCCCGGTTGACATTGTTAACAATGCCAATTCACCTTGGGGCATAAATAATGAAGGCCAAATGAATGCTTGGCCCATAGATGAGAGTTACATTGATTATGTACAAACGGGTACTGAAGAATATGCGGGTACCTTTAACAGTATCATTGGAGATGCGGCCATCACTATTGATGAGAGTACCATCGCGAATTTAAATGAGGATGCGACCGACAAATCGATCAGCTCTGGATGGCATGCTATTGAATTTCTACTTTGGGGACAGGATAATACAATGCCCGAAGAAAATTTACCAGGTCAACGTGCGTTTACCGATTATACCACTGCCGATAATGCCAACCGTCGCGCGCAATACCTTCAAGTGGCTACCAATCTTTTGGTAAGTGATTTACAAGCATTGGTTAGTACTTGGAGCCAAGGCGGGACGTATAGAACTGTATTTATGAACCTGGACGAAGATGTTGCCCTTCAACAATTGATTAATGGCGCCTTTTTTATAGCAGGTAATGAATTGAGTATCGAACGTATGGAAGTTCCAGTGAATTCTACGGAAGGTATTGGCAATTCTGGCCAAGAAGACGAACATTCTTGTTTTAGCGATAATACCAACAGAGATGTTTTTGCCAACGCTAAAGGGGCTTACAATGTGATTTTTGGTGAATATGCCAGTATCGATGGTGCTTCGTTTTACGATTTGGTCAATGAAGCAAATCCTACCCAAGCAGCTGCCTTATTGGATGCAGGAAATGAAGCCATGGCAAAAGTAAATGTGGTTGGTGATAATGCACAACCTTTTGATTACTTGATTACTCAAGAAACCTCAATTGATACTAATTTTGGTCCGGTAATGCAAGCGGTCACTGCCTTGAAAAATTTCGCAAATGTGATTAGTGCTTCAGCATCAACCATAAACATTAATTTGCAATAACCTGTTAAATTAGCCTGTTTAAAAAAGACCAACGTCTTCAAGTCCATTGTGGCAATGAAGCGTTGGTTTTATAGGTTTCATTTAATTTCTCTCTTTTAACTATGATTGGATTAAAGCGCTTTCTTATTTTGTTATCCCTTGCTTTTTGTTTTTACAATTGTAGCTCAGATGATGAATATATTTCTATAGAAGCGCAACTGTATGAGCCTGGCGAAGAATATTTAACGGGCAATCTGGGTGTGAATTCTACGAGCAACAATGCTTTTGGTTTTAGTGTTAGTGGCTTATCCATTGAACAGCAGTCCAAATTCGCTACTGGTAATTCTTTGTTTAACCAATCTTGGGTCTCTGCCCCTGCCTCAACCACTGCACGTGACGGGCTTGGCCCCACGTTTAATGCCAGAGCCTGCGCTAGTTGCCACTTTAAGGACGGTAGAGGGCAACCTTTATTCAATGGCGAAAGCTCCAAGGGCTTTTTAATGCGCATCAGCACATCGGGCACTTCTGTTCATGGTGCACCAAACCCAGTGGCTGGCTATGGCGACCAAATTCAAGATCAAGCCAATAATGGTATTCCTATTGAGGCAAACATAACTGTAACTTACCAAACTATTGTAGGGGCTTATGCCGATGGGAGCAGCTACGAGCTTCAAAAACCAATTTATAGCTTCAGTAATGAAAACTTCGGAAGCCTTGCAGGGGTTATGACATCGCCGAGAGTGGGGCAACAAACCATAGGACTCGGTTTTGTGTCTGCCTTGGCAGCTAGTGAAATTCTTCAATTTGAAGATGAATTTGATGCCGATAACGACGGTATATCTGGTCGAGCGAATCTGGTTTACGATATTGAAACACAATCAATGGTTCTTGGCAAATACGGTTGGAAAGCCAACGTCTCTACCCTTAAACAGCAAGTCGCTAGTGCATTTCGTGGGGATATGGGTTTAACCAATGCACTCTTTCCTGGTACCAATTGCCCTTCACCACAACAAGATTGTTTTGATGCGCCCAACGGTGGGGATTTGGAAGTGACCAACCTACAATTAAACCAAGTCACGTTTTATCAATCTTCCTTGGCAGTGCCCAATCGTCGCCATGTAAAAGACGCTTCCGTGCTAAATGGAAAAGTATTGTTTAACGACTTAAAATGCATCAATTGCCATCAAATTGATTTGGTAACCTCCAATAATTTTCCCACCAACCCTTTGCTTCAAGGGGTGACCATCAAACCTTATTCCGATTTTCTCTTGCACGATATGGGTGAAGCCTTAGCGGATGGAAGACCCGATTTTTTAGCCACCGGCAGTGAATGGCGCACACAACCGCTTTGGGGTATTGGGCTTATTCCCAACGTCAATGGCCATAGTTTTTTAATGCATGACGGTAGAGCGCGCAATGTGGAAGAAGCTATTTTATGGCATGGCGGTGAAGCCAGTGCTAGCCAAGAACAATTCAAAAATCTGAATGAAGTTGAGCGCCAACAAGTGCTTGATTTTGTAAATTCCTTATAATTAAACTATGAAGTATTTAAAATACCTTTTTCTTTCCGCAGCGTTTTGTTGCCTCACGTGCAACAAAGATGACGATGGGAATACTTCGGAAGGCTTTCAAGTACAACACTTGATTACCGACTTGACGAATACCCGCATTTTACCAGAACTCAATGTGTTTCATACGGAAGTGCTCGCCTTAAAGCAAAGCATTGAAAGCTATAACAGCGACAAAAGTGAATCCCAGCTGGATGCGATTAGAACGCAGTGGAAAACTACTGCAAGTGCCTACGGAAATATATATGGATATAACATAGGGATAGCAAAAGCGCAAAATTTGGACAAAGCACTCTTTAGTTGGCCAACGACCCCGAGCGCTATCGAAAATTTCTTAAATGCCAATTCCACAATTTCTGAAAGTGATTTTAGTGCATTAAGTCCGCAGATAAAAACCTTATCTGCTTTGGATTATTTGTTGTTTGAAGACGATCTTACCCTAACCAACACGAAGTTCACCACAGAAGACAATCGCATGCAGTATTTACAGTTCACGGTAAACGAGCTGGCCTTTCAATCCAATCGGCTGTTGGAAATCTGGCAGCCTTCCGGAAGTGATTATGCCCATAATTTTATAAATAATTCCAGCTCGGGCATTGAAGGGAGCTTCAATCTGTTTTTTAACGGGTTTTACAATCTCATCGATAACGGAAAAATCACAAAAATAGGAAAACCTGCTGGTCTGGAAAATTCTCAAAACACTAATCCAGATCTCGTTCAAGCGCGGTATAGTGGCTATTCGCTATCTATTTTAAGAGAAAACATCAATAGTTTGGAATCGGTTTATTTTAATGACAGCGGTTTGGGGATATCCGATTATGTATTTGCCATAACTAACAACCAAGAATTAAATGAGCTGGTGCAAGGTAAAATCAATGAGGTTAAAACCGCAATCGATCTTATCCCAACCTCTTTGGCAGAAGCTATAAATACGAATCCGCAATTGGTTTCTACCCTACATTCCAAGCTCAATGATTTGCGCATTATTTTTGCGGTAGATTTGAGAAGCACGCTGTCTATTATCATTACGGTTACCGATAATGACGGGGACTAATTTTAGTTAGAAAAGACATAAAAGAGCGGACAGGTTCTAAACCGCACACCCATTATGAGCTGCAAAACTGAATGATCATAAAAAATGCGACCTCAAAGGGTTCGCATTTTTTATTTGATAATCCTTGCATTTGCTGCTGAAGATGCTTCCGCTAAAACAAACTGTAAATTTGAATTTCATAAAGCTGGGGTATTCATTGATTCCCTATGGACACACAACATTGCTAGTGCTGCCTGTTCCAACTTTGCGCAAGTTTAAGTTTTAGATCTGGCGCAACTCAAACACTAGAAATAGATCTTTAAGGCTATTTTCATCTCAAAATTATTGCAAGTGCCACTTGTAGGTCTTTTGCGCCCTACACCTTAAATCATTCCTTGGCCTGAAGGTTTAGAAAATTAATACAACTATTTTTTAAGCGTATGCACAACCTAAAAAACAGGTTGAGATTTATACCTAAAAACAGCAAATCCAAAGCCAATAATAATTACCTGACTAACAAATATTTAAATCAATATAAGCGATCCCTTATAGCTTAATTTGCAAGGTCGCATACCAATTTCGCGGTGCTGAAGGAATGATGCCCGGTCCAGGATAACCCGTGGCGCGACGAGTAAAATAGGTTTCGTCTAACAGGTTGTTGATCCCAGTTTCCAACTTAAATCGTTTATAGGAATAGGACAGGGACAAATCTAAAATATCATACTGAGGAATCGCCCCAATAACCCCACTAATATTGGCGACTTCACTGTTGGTGGCATCGGTAAACTGTTTACCCAAATAGGAATATTGCAGATTGGCCATTATATTGCGATACCCGAATTTTAAACCCGTCTTAATGTTGGTATCTGGCACAAATTCAACCTCGTTATTTACAATTCCTGCTTGTTCAGCTGCGGTATATTTTGAATTTATAAACGAGGCGTTCACGAAAAAATTAAAACTGAAGTCATTGTTGATCTTCAGGATGTCCTTGAGGTTAAAATCTACCAAAGACTCTACACCAAAGCTTCTGGCATCGCCCACATTCCCGCGTTCACTTATGGTTCGGCCATCTTCCAATACTTTCTGAACAAAGCCAATCCTTCCGTTATAGTAGAGGGCAAAAACCCCTAAATCGTATGACACACGGTTTTTGAAGTTTCCGCGGAAGCCTAAATCTGCTGTAAATCCGTCTTCATCCGTAATATTGGGATTCACCTCAAAAGCGGGGTTGCTGATATTGATATCGGAATAAGTTACAGATCGATAATTTTGTGAGATATTGCCATAAATTTCCAAAGCGGTTGACGGTTTATAACTCAAGCCCAAACCAAACAATACAAAATTGCGCTCAAAATCACGGTTATCTTCAACGGTTTCCTCAAAAATCACATTGCCCGCAAAATCGGTATTGATGTTCTTGTAAAATCCTTCGCTTTCTGTCTTTATGTACTCAAATCGAAACCCTGGCGTGACCGAAAACTTATCGTTTACATAAAAGATGTTCTCCCCAAATACAGCCACATTTAAATTGGGAAATTCAAAGCGCGATTGGTTAGGGTAATTGGGAAACTCATTGTCATAAAAGTTAAAGTCCGGTCCAAAACCATCGGAGCCAGGACCTTGCTGTTCTTTGTTTTGAGCTCTGTAAAATTTAGAACCGATAAGAAAGGTTGCTTTTTTTCCAAACACATCATAGTGACTTAATAAGCGCGCCTCGGCTCCGTAATTTTTAAAAGCGCCCTTAATAAGGTCGCGCTCTTCGTTGGGGTCGACTAAATCCACCCGATTGGAACGAAATCCCAGAGCATCACGAGAGGCATCCAACCCAAAAGCGTTAAAGGTAAAATTGGTGGTTTCGGAAAATTTATGGCTCAACTTAATATTATACAATAACCAGTTGACCTTAAACCAATTTCGTTCGCGATTACTTTGTAAGGCATCGTCATTAAATTGCCTATCGGTCAAGCCTCCACCTTGTTGCGCGAGATAGTAGAGATGCGTTAATTCCGCAGAAATAGCGGTCTTCTCATTAAATTGATATCCCACATGGGCAAAAACATTCTTCGATTCAAATTGTGAGTTTTCTCGAAACCCCTCCCCTTTTTTATAATTAAAATAGCTGTAATAACTCCATTTACCCTTAGTACCACTCAGGCTCGTAAAATTGGTATATAACCCAAAACTCCCCACCGTATTTCTAGTAATCAACTCAATTGGCTTATTGGGATTTGGATCTTTGGTCTTAAAGTTGATAAGCCCTCCAAATTGGGTACCATATTGTAAGGACGCTGCCCCTCTTATTACTTGTATCTCTTTTAACCCCTCGGTTGCAGGTGTGTAATAACTTTCGGGATAACCCAACACATCGGCACTGATGTCGTAACCATTTTGTCTGGTATTAAAATTGGCAGTTCGGTTAGGGTCTAAGCCCCTTCCGCCCACATTAAGTTGCAGGCCGGCATCGTCATTTTGATAAATATTAAGGCCCGCGACTTGACTAAACACTTGTCGGGCGTTGTTGGTCGCGAGGTTGGCCAGCGATTGCTCCACTAAAACCACTTCGGTTTTTTTACCAGCATAAATAGCAGTTTCCTCCACATCTTTAAGTCTGTTGAGTTCAAAAACCTTGGTTCTACGGGCATTTATGACAATTTCAGAAAGTTCTTGTTGTAAAGGCTTCAAAACTATATTGAGGCTTTGATTAGTATCTAAAATCAATTCTTGTTCTAAAATTTCAAATTGAGAGGCATAAAACACTATCGTGATTTTATTTTTTTCCGAAGAAAATTCATAATAACCTTGAGCGTTTGTGCTGGTCAATAATCCGGAAACCTTATCGTAGATCTCTACATTGGCGACGATACCATTGTTGTTTTGGTTGGTGACATAGCCTGAGACCTTGTGTTGTGCCAACAGTGGCAAACAAGTAAGTATTGCTATGATAAATAGATTAAAGTCCTTTAATTTCATCTTTAAATGGTAAAATCCAGTCTTTGGGATTAAATGATTCTTTTTCTTGATACAAGTCAACGGTGGGGTCTACAAATTGCTGACTCAAGCGCCCGTTAAGCGCTACGTAACTCTCTGCAAATACTTGAACATGCTCATGGCCTTGGGCCTTAAAATGATCACCGAGATAATGGGCATATTCTAAAATAAAATCGGGTTGCGATCCCATTTGTTTTTCCTGAAAACTTGTTAGGAAATCAGCATTGTTCACATAAAAATAATTGCCCGTTTTGGCATCTACGATCTTAAAGGTGGTTAAGCCCAATTTTTCCATGAGCATCACCCGCCATGACAGCCGGTAGCCTTCTTCGGTCCAGAACAATTCGTTTTTATAGAACGCATACCGAAACGGAAACAGCATTTGATACATAAAAAATAGCGCAAGCAAGGGTATGAGCCATCTTTGGTTGGCGATTTTATAGTGCGAAATTGAAATCGGTTTAATTGTATGTCTTCGGAAAGGTTTCACCAAACGACGCAATGCCACAATTATTTTTTCGTGAACCTTGGCATCAAAGAATACCAAACACGCAACAATCATTACATACGGAAACATGCCAATGGGAAACAACACTCGCGTAAACACATGAAAAAATACCACCAAAGCAAAGGCAAACCAACGCGTACGTTTATACAACAATAAAAACGGAATGGTTAAATCATACAACATCCCAGACCAGCTAATGGCAAAATGAAACCATTCTTGTTGCATGAGCGAATTACCTATGAGCGGTAAATCATATTTAGAAGGTAGCCAAATCTTTAAGGGCATCGCACGCAATAACCAGTCGCTATTGAGTTTTGCCAAACCTGCATAAAAATAGACCATAAAAAGCAACAGCTTAATACTGTCGATACACCACCGCGGAATTTCTTCATAACGCTTTTTCCGAAGTAAATTATCTACTGAAAATTTAGCATTAGCGGGCAAAAACAACATCAAGAAACTCAAGACGCTTATAAAATAGTAATGGTTTAGATAAGTAGTTTTATCTATAAGTTCTATGTAAGTAAAGCTTAAAAAAAAGGTGAGCATTGCCAACCGGTATTTGAGACCCAAAGCAATACCCAATGCCGAAATACCACAGATAAAAAACAAGAGGTAATTATAGTCTCCCAAAGATTTTACCCATTCAAAACCATAATATTTAAAATGAAATTTTGGCTGATTATAAATGGTCTCGATCCAACCCCGCAACCAAAACCGAATGATACTCGCCAACATCATCAACCCAAAACCAATACGAAACACCGCCAATGGCGCTGCATTGGTGGTAGTATTGCAATATGTGTTGACTTTGTTTGTCATAACAAAAAAAGATTCTTTGCTGATAAGGCATCGGCAAAGAATCTTTTTAAAAATTAACTAATTGTATCTTAATCGCCATCGTTATCCTGAAAATCCAAACTAATGCTCATGGCTTGTACCATATCGATTTTCAACAATACGACGACTTGTTGTAAAGCGTCAAAAGCATCGGTCATTTTATTGTTATCTGTATCTACTTGTTCAGAAAAACTAGCGTTCAATACTTGAATTTTAGCTCTAGACACGTCCAATTGCGAATTGATAAGCGCGCTTAAATCTTCGCCATTTTTAATAGTGTTCAAATACTCTAAATACGATTTAAAACTATCTGAAGTGGCATTAGAGTCAAAGGCCTTTCCGTTGAAAAAATCCTGAACTGCATTTAAGCCTTCTAAAGCCAGCACTTTTGAAACCTCGTTGTTATAAAAGCCTTCAACCTTATCATTTAAAGGTGTAGATGAAAATACACCGGCGGGAATTCCTATTTTGTTGGCGCGCAGTGCCTTTTCATAATAGAAAATAAAATCATTGGTCATCTTATTAGTAGCGCTGGTTGCAGTATTTGCAGTACTATTTACAAAGGTATCCCGATATCCGCTGGTCCAGTCGTTCAGGACGGTATTAGTTAAGGTTTGCATTTGATCAACCAAATCTGAAAGATAGGTTTTGGAAGCTTCCGCATTGGCATCAGTTGAATAAGCACTGAGAATTTGTGCATCACCTTCGGCAATTCCATATAACATATAATCCAAGGCAGGAAAACCAACCGCATCGTTATTATTTACACTTGCCAAATTATAGTCACCGCTACTGATGTTTGCTTCAATATCCATCACATTTGTAGGATAAACATTCATTTGGTAGACATAATTCAACTCCTCTGCCTTACCTATATTAAACATCTCAACATATTGCCATGAGGTGTAAGCCTCTAACCAGGACGCTCTAAAGGCTTCCAGCGTAACTTGGTTTGGCGTACCCATAAATAGCTCTTTTTGAGCGCTCATATTATTGAGGTCTGCATTTAAAGCTTGATAGGCAGGAATAATAATGTGGTCTGCCCAATTGATAAGCATATCCTGACGGTTGAAATCGTCTAATGTTTGATTGTTACCAGAACCACCTTCATCAGAAGAACTACAACTCACGATTAGCCCTAAAGCCAAAAGCGCCAAACCCATTTTTTTTATCATCATCTTTTCACAATTTTTAAATTCTAGAAGTAGGCGCACCGATTGTTTTGGAAAACCTAGTCCATATAGTTGTCTTAATTACTGGCAGCCTCAACTGTAAAGTTAAAACGTGTGGCAATGGTTTCAGAAATGTCATCCAAGGTTTCTGGAGTCACCTCCCACAATCCGTTGCCTTGAGACAATTGATCAGTAAATTCAGTTACTTCTGCATGGCTAAAGTAAGGTGCATTTGTATTGAGCTGCCTTGTAAATTGAAGGCTATAAATAAAGCCATAACTTTCAGACAGTGCATGGAACGCACTTGCATAATCTCCAGTGGCCAAAGTGTCTTTCCCACCCTGTAAATAATACACTGCTCTTATAGCAATGATTTTAGAGATTTGCTCTCTAATGCTATTGGCTTGTACATCTCTTAAGTCGTAATCGTTTGCGATAATGGCTGCACGACCAAGTTTAAAGGCATCAAAGATGGTTTGCGCAATACCTGCAAAATCTGCATCTGCCTCAACCCGATCCACGTATTCACTTAAAAATTTATCGGCATCCAAAACTGGCAGGCTTGGGTCTGCTTCCGCGCCATATATGTAACCATAAGCTTCATCCCATTTGTGCTCCATAGTAGTGTAGTTTTCACCTTCCTCTAAAACAGTATTCAAATTGTTTTCTCTATTGGAAGCTTCATCCAAAACCGCAGGGCTCAAATAATTATTTAAAATTTGATCGGTCATCAAACCTCCCAAAAGGCCTTTAGCCAGCAATTGCGTGTATTCAAAACCTTTGGCGTTGATATAGCGAATTGACCCGCCGCCCGCTTGTTGCAGTTGCCCCGCATTACCAGGAGTTGCAATGGTATACCAGCTGGGAAAAACCACATTTGCCTGGTTTGAAATCCAAGTATCAAAATCGGCTTTGATGCTGGCTGCCAAAGTTGTATTTGCTGAAAAATAATCTGCTGAAGCAGCTACTTTAGAACGGATGCTTTTAGAAGATGCGTTCAAACTGGCATCTGAAAAATCGTTGGCACCTTCTACATGGGCAAACATGGCCTCCAATTCTGCTTCCGTTTTGGTATTATCGCTTAATGCAGCCAATAACGCCTCTGCCATGAAAATTCGAGTGGACTGCCCCTCAAAACTAACGGTAGATTCGCCATCCCTTTCAAAGCTATAACTTGCTGGAGTTTGTATTTGTGCTGCTGACTTGCCATCATCGTCACTGGAACATGAGGATAATACTCCTGCAACGACCAATAAACTTAAAGCTATTTTTTTCATTCTATTATTCTTATTTAGACTTGATACAAATAAATTTGATTCCGACTGCAAAAATAACTGACATGATTGACTCTTCAAAACTTATTGAGATTAAAATCAAATAAATATAGAATGGAATACTACAGTTGAAATGTATATTATCAAATCAGTAATTGAGATCTACGCGTATTTACGCTTGATTATAAATACATTAGCCAAAATATTAAACGCAACTTTTAAACAGATGAATTCAAAGCTTTTTATGAGAGGATAGTCTTTAAAGCTAAATGTCATCTTACTAGAATCGATTAATGTTTCTCAGCTCAAATTGGTCAATAACAATCCATTTTGATTTGGTCCCGTTGATCAAAATTGCTCAGCGGAAGACTTAATTTTGACATTGAAATCTGCTGTAAGGCTTCTAAAACCTCGTTTTGCATCACAATAGAACCACATATCATAATGACACCCTCATTTTTAAGGTGTTTCGCCATGAAATTTGCTTTTTCAAAGATTAAATTTTGCACATATATTTTTTGTTCCGCTTCTTGGGAAAAGGCCATATGAATGCTTGACACTTTCTTTTGATCAAAGGCCTTGTAGATGACCTCTTGGTACATTTTAAAAGAGGCTTTTGTACGCCCGCCCCAAAATAAATGGAGATTTGCCTTTTGGTGATGCTGATTAATCATGCCTAAAAATGGAGCAATTCCAGTTCCGTTGGCAATCATTACGACATTCTTGGCTTTCTTCGGAAAATGAAAATCGGGATTACGCTGTATGCTGGCATTAACAGTATCACCTGTATTAAGCTCGTGTAAATAACTAGAACAAAGCCCTTTATCATGTTTTTTTATGCTCAACAGCAGGTCGCCATTCAATTTCCCTACGGAATAAAGTCGAGCAGCTTCGTGGGCATTCAGTTTAAAGGATAATAAATCACCAGATTCAAATTTTGTGCGCTTTTGGGGTTTCAACTGAAGCAAAAAGGAAGCATCAGAATTCAATGCTGTTTTTTTTACAACTTTAAATGCCAGGCTCTGTTTTTGATCCGCTTTGCTAGATATTGGTTGAAGATCTAATGAAAGTCCGTTGTTCCTGCTCCACTGTCTTGCCCAATTCTTAAAGGCTTCAAAGGATTGGTTATTGATTTTACATAATTCTAAATTTTCAGTAAACCAGGATTCCTTCCGAAGTAATACATCTACCTCTAGGGCAAACTGGCAATAGGCTGGATACAATAGTGATCCAAACCCTACCACGCTATATTTTATCTCTTGCGATTGCGGAATCGATTGGACCAAACGCGCAAACTTTTTGGCATTGCTTGGCGCTTCTCCTTCGCCATAAGTCGCAGTGAACACGATAAGCTCCTTGGCATTCAAAAATGTGGAATATTCATTTAAACTTCCCAAAAATGCTTTTTTACCTATAGTTAATAAGGCCCTATAAAAAATGCTGGCAAAGGTATACGTACTCCCAGTTTCCGAGCCCACAAGAATGATATAATGGGCGTCTTCCTTTCTGAATTTGTTCTTGGGGATTGTACTTTTTTTAGTGCGTTTTAAGCTCATTGCAAACCCCGAGTAAATAAAAAACATTAAAGCGATACTTGCCAAACCCAAAACAATTGTCCAAAGTATGCTGCCCTGTCCCGTGTGCAGCAACAGGCTCCATTGTGATGCTAGTTTTGTGAAGGGATAAGCTTGTTCGCTAACAATTTCTCCAGAATACTGCTGTACATACAGTTCGCGATCCTTCAGTTTTATAAAAAAATAATCTTCGGGTGCTTCTGAAAACGGAAATTCTATGCTTTTGAGAGCGCCCAGTTTCAGGTTTTTAAAACCTTCTAATTCAGAAAAGGACGGTTTTTCGAAATGGCTCACTTCGTCCTCGGGAAAATTGTGTGACATCTTGGTTTCTGGTAACAAATCAAATTTTTCCAAAGACAGATACACACCAGAAAGCGCTATAATTACAATGGGAATCAACAGATATCGCCCAAGCACAACATGGTAATAGCTATTAAAATCTTCCTTGACCACTTTAGAAAACCAGCGCAGGAACCCGCCCTGTCTTTTTGCAATTAGGAGAACACCAGTGATGGCCATCAAAAATAAAAAGAAGGAGATTAAGCCCACCATAAAACGCCCCGTCGATTTTAAAAATAAGGAGCGGTGTAAGCTGGTCGCAAATTGATAAATGGGCGCCTTTTCAAGAAGATCGCCCAATTTTTCACCCGTCTTGGGATTTACATAAAACGTCTCATTAGTGCCCTCGTTGGTAAAAACCGAAGCCATTACAAAATCATTGGCATCTACTTCCACACTTAAAACCTCGTCATATTGGCTAGACAAGGTTTCAAGAGTTGTGGCCAGGTCGAGCGTTTCCGAACCTGCAACTTTAAAGGGCTGCAACTGATTCGAAATGGGCTCAATTGCCAGAATAGTCCCAGTAATGGAGGCCACTAAAATAAAAATAGAAGAAATTAAAGCCAACATAAGATGACTGAATCTCCATAGAGAAATGGTCATGTTGATCTGCTTTTATTGAGGCATCATGCGTACATAGCGAATAAATCCCTTGCCTTCTTTTTTGCTTTTAAGGCTTTCTGAAGTGAGTTCAAACTCCACGTCACTAACGTGATAATCCTGATCTTCAACCGACGATTCAAATCGAATTTTATAGCCTTTGTCAATTTTGTCGTTGTCGATTTCCAAAACACAAATAGAGCGTGCGCCACCACTAATGGTCGCTCCCGTAATGGCATCTAAATTGGCTCTTACCTTGCCTTGAAAACCCCACCATTCGCTAAGGTCATGGTACCATTCGTCATCATCGCCCTGCACATAAAGTGTTTTTTCATAATTGCCTTCTGGATTGAGCAAGGAAATCACCACATAAGCCCCTTCACCAGTATAGTTGCTCATTTGAATCATGCATTTATAACTGCTGCTTTCGGGCTTCGGTTTAAAACTGATCAATAAAAAGAGCATTAGTAGTAATGCGGGGATTATTTTTAATAATTTTTGAATTCTCATAGACTTACTTTAAAAAATTAATATCACTGTTTGGCTGCTGAAGCAATTCGTTTTCACTCGCCAAATCATATACCGATTCGTCAAATTCCGTAACCACCGTTTTATCGGCACCTTGAGACAAAACATACTTAAGAATCTCTAAATTTTTAGCTTTCATGGCTGAAATTTGTAAAACGGTCAACCCATCACTATTTTTGGCATTAATATCCATATTAAAGGCTTCCAGACGCTTCAGTAGCGCCAAATTATTGTCCTGAGCTGCCAAATGCAATAAGCTGTTGTTATGATTTTGAAGCTGGTTCAATTCAAATCCGTGTTGTTGCAAAAGCTTCAATTTAGTTTCAAAACCTTCCGAAGCCTTTGGTCTAAAATTATGTAACAGATAATAGGCCAGAGTGTTCCCTTCAGTATCGATGACAGTCACATCAGCTCCATTTTTAAGTAGATATTCCACCACTTCTGGCGAATTGCGATCTACCGCTTTTGTAAGTGCAGTTTGGCCTTCATTATTCTTCAAATTGATATCGGTAACATGGGGCTTTAAAAATTGTACAACCTTTAAATCATTACGATTTGCAGCATTCATAAAAGGGGTATTACCTTCGTCATCCTTTTGGTTAACATCTACCTTATGATCAATAAAATAGTTGAAAATTTCCAAATCCGCACTCGTATTTGCAATACGGTGCAAAGCATTTTGACCCGAATGATCGGTCGCATTTACCACAAGCCACTTTTTTTCTAAAAATTGATACACCGCCAAGCTATTTTTATGATTTCGAGTGCCCATACTGGCAAATGTTATGGCGTTGTCCCCATTTTTAGTTGACGTTTTGAACGGAAGTCCTTTAGCAATCAATGCTTCAAGCAGCTTTATATTCCCACCCTTGGCAGCATAATTGAAGATTCCATTACCAAAATCATCTGTGGCAGTTGCCTTTACACCCTTTTTTACAAAATAATCGATCAGCTCAGTGTCTTTAAGATATGGCGCCACCAACAATAGGGTATTGGCACCATCCCGATTTTTCTCTTCGGAAGGATTGGCTCCAAATTGGATGCAAAAATCAAAAACAGCAGTATTGGTCACGCCAGAACTTGCAGCAAAATTCATGATGGTATTGCCATGGCTATCTCTCAAATTGGTCTTGGCACCAAGATCAAGCAACACTTGCATCAATTCCAAATTACTCTTGTAAGCTGCCCAAAATAGATAGGTTCTAGAATCGTGCGTGATTTTATTCACGTCATTTCCTAGTTTGCTCAACAAGTGTTGTATGGTCGCAACATCGCTGCCCTCAAGTATGGCATAGCATACGGGATCAAAAGCATTGCGGGTCAATTCTGAAATGGAATTGCCTTCGGCTATCTTTTGATCTACCAGTGCCACCGAGGGATTGGATTTCCAAAATTCCGGATTTAGAAACTCATTGGCGCTTTGAGCAAACAAAGTGCTCGTGCTCAATAAAAATAGGATGATGATACTTCTCAAATGAAACATAATTTATTTTTTTACAAACGATTCAATAATAGTGTCAATTTCGGTAGCATCAGTTACATCTTCGTCAAATAAATACTTGTAAAGCACCTTATGATCCACTTTTTCTTCCAACGCTAAATCTTTGCGTTCAGCAAAAACCGTTTCCCATTTGCTGCGCACCGTAGCCCATTTGTCTTCGTGCGTTTGCCACCAATCCCTAGCAGCTTGGCATCGACTATCTTCTACTTTTTTATAAATGTTGAAGCCTTTTTCCTTAGCAATTATCACATCTGCCTTATCATGGGCACGTACAATTTTGGCATTGTCTTGATCATGAATCCACCCATCGCTGGTAATCTCATGACGGTTACCTCTAAGTGTCACATTATAGTCACTTCGTTTGGTGTATTCCCGTCTTGGTAAAGGCGCGGTGGTGGTGTTTTCCCAATAATCCTTGCCATCAACGTGTACCCAAGTGGCCGAACCTTCATAACGCGGACTGTCATCTACCTGGTATACTTTTTGGGTCCATTGCCCTTTAACCTCTTCTTTGGGCTTGCTCACGTAATTCCAAGAATTGTCACCGTCAAACATATAGAAATCCTGATTTTCAAATAACCAATCCTGTCTCCAATGCTTTACAATATACGGTTCGTCTGGTTTACCAACTTGCAATAAATGTTGAATCACGATTTTATCATCTTCATCGGTTACCAATTGGGCCCATTCCAAACCATGATCGGTTTTTGTTTCTGAAGGTTTGTATAGCGAGTCTTGACCATACTGAAAAGTTTCAGTAAAATTGAACGTCACCTCATAGCAACCACACATGGCTTTTATGGATTCTTGATCTTGCTCTTTTTTGGTTTGCGAACTGGTTGTGATTGAAAAGCTTAAAGCTAATACTGAAAAAATAACGATTGGTTTCATAATGTCGAATTGAAATTAATTTTTTAAAAATACTTTATTCTTATTTAGATTGAATTAAAATAACTTATATATTTGCAGCAAATTTAATCAAGAATGATTCTAAACAACAAATATTTCTTACTTTATTTTTTACTTTTTTTTCTCACAAGGTCCATAGCTCAAAATACCGATCAGCAAAAAGACAGTACCCAAGTACAAGCCCTAAATGAAGTGGTCGTCACTGGTCAATACAACCCACGCTCCATAAAAAAATCAGTACATAATGTTACCATTATCAATCGGGAACAAATAGACCGCCAAGCAGCAACCAACCTTGCCGATTTATTGAATTTCAACCTCAATTTGAACATTATCCCCAATGCGCAAACTGGGCGGTCCACCATCTCATTCTTTGGGTTGGATGCACAATATTTTAATATTCTCATTGATAATATCCCCTTGGTGAGCGATAATGGCTTAGGCAACAATATCGACCTCACCCAAATTAATTTGGATGATATTGAACGCATCGAAATCGTTGAAGGGGCTATGGGTGTTGAATATGGCGCCAATGCTGTTTCGGGAGTGATCAACATTATTACTAAAACCTCAATAGACAGTGATTGGAAGATTACCGCCTACATTCAAGAAGAAACCATTAGTGATGAATATGCGTGGTTTGATAAAGGCCGACACATTCAATCGCTTACCGTAGCACATCATATTAATAACAAGTGGTTGGCACGAATTGGTTTTAATCGGAATGATTTTACAGGATTTCTAAACGACCGTCAAGGTCCAAATTACTATCAAAATGACGGTTTGCGGGGTTATGATTGGTTGCCTAAACAACAAATAAACACCAATGCCCTAGTCCATTATAAGGGCAGTACCTTCAATCTCACCTACAAGTTTGAATATTTTAACGAGGGTATTGATTACTATGATGCCTCGATACGCGCCAACATCAATACCGAAAACCAAACCAGCAATCCCTCAGCAACCGATCGTGTGTTCACCACTAATCGTTTTGTAAATAATCTAAATATAGATGGTCGTCTTAACTCTGGCGCCACTTATAAAGCCTCATTTTCCTATCAACAGCAAGAACGTGATCTCAATGAGTTCAACTATTATATATTAAGTGCTGCAAAAAGCAACGAAACCGATGGCACCTACCAATCTAGTAAGGTCGTTTTCTCAAAAGGAACCTTAAATAATTTTATTAAGAGTGAACGTTTTAAATTTCAGTTGGGTTATGAAGCTCGTTATATTGAAGGTTTTGACAATCAAGCCTCTGGTGACGTCACCCAATTGGAAAAAACCAATCATCAAAGCAACGTGACGGTGTTTGGTTCTTCGGAAATGGAACTTTCTGAAAAATTCTCACTGCGACCTGGGTTACGATTGGAATACAATTCACTATTTGATTCTAAAACCGTTGGCTCCTTGAGCGCTCGGTACTTATTGAGCCACGGTTTCGAACTCCGCGGAAACATCGGCACTTCGTATCGCGTTCCCAATTTTGAAGAATTGTATTATTATTTCGTAGACTCAAACCACGATGTTCAAGGCAACGAAACCCTAGATCCGGAAAACGGATATTCAGCATTTATCAACCTCAAAAAACGCAGCTGGTTCAATGGTACCGCGCTCATCAATAACTTGAAGTTGAGCTATATTAATGTGTCCGATAAAATTGATTTAGCGGTTGTAAACACTTCCCCGCTCCAGTACCAGTATATCAATATTGATAGTTACAAATTATGGGGCGTTACGCTCGACAATACCTTAAAAAAGGAAAATCTCAGCTTCAATCTTGGCGCAACCTTTCAAGGCATTTCTAGAATAGACACCAATGAAATAAATGGCGAGGATGGTTTTTTGTACAACTTTCAGCTTAACACCAGCGCCACGTATGTGTTCCCAAAATGGGATACAGCGCTAAACGTATTATTAAAATATAACGGAAAACAGCAAAATTACATTGGCTCTGGCCTAGACACCAATGGCAATTCCCAATTTACAAAAGCAACCACCGCAGCTTATAGCTGGCTGGATGCTTCGGTGAGAAAGTCTTTTTTAAATTCAAAATTAGACCTAACACTCGGCGCTAGAAATTTAGGAGATGTTACCAACGTTACTGTCAGCAATGCTGCGGTGGGTGGCACACATCCCGCAAATAACAGTGCTTTGCTTTTGGGTTACGGACGCTCATTTTATTTAAAACTATTATATAACCTTAATTTTTAAAATTTAACAACCATGAAAAATCATTTTTTTAAACTCGCAATTTGTCTATCTGTAATTGCATTTACAAGTTGTAGTGACGACGATTCCAACCCTCAAGGGCCTATTGAAATAATTATTGACGGTGCTGCAGTAGCGCCAGAAGTTGGCGGTCCCAACCAGCCCAACCAAGTCTATGTGGATTTGAGTACTAATACCACTACCGCGATTAGACGCGATACTTGGGATTTGGGCTTTTATTCTGGTACCGACTTTAGGGTCACCATTAATGGCTCGCTTTATATGGCTGTTGCCGAACTTTCAACAACGGATATTGATGCTATTTCGTCTTCAACTATGGTAGTGCAAGACCTTCAACCGCAAGTTGCAGTGGGAACTTTTGAAGATGCTAGCAAAAACTTTATTGATGCGCCCGACGGATCGATTTCCGCTACCGCGATTTCAGAAATTTCAGCAACCGCAGCTAACAATAAGGTGTATTTACTAAATCTTGGAAAAGAAATTGGCACCACTACCCCATCAACAGGAAGTGAAGCGGTTGCAGGTGACCCTAGAGGTTGGAAAAAAATACGCATTTTAAGAAATGGGGACGATTATACCTTACAATATGCCGATTTGGATGCCTCAACCCACAACGAAATTACCATTCAAAAAAACCCCAATTATAATTTCACCTTTTTTAGTTTTGAAACTGAAACAACCGTTACTGTAGAACCAGAACGTACACTGTGGGATCTTAACTTTAGCGTTTTCACTAACGAAATTGAAGGGTATGGGGCCTATGGTTATGCAGATTTTGTAATCAATAATCTGAAGGCAGATTCGAAAGCCTATTTAATTGATACCGAAGTATTTGATTCTACTTACGACGATTTCATGTTGGCAGATGTAGACGACTCAAAATTTTTAAACGATCAACGAGGCATTGGCAGTACCTGGAGAAATGGTGGTGGCCCCAGTGCTTTACCAACCTTAAAAGAAACGGTTTTTTATGTGGTACATGATGCCAATGGCCATTTCTACAAACTTAAATTTTTAGCTTTAACCAATCCCGATGGCGTGAGAGGTTATCCTGAGTTTGTGTATAGCTTATTACAATAATATAGGTGTTTATTTAATTTAGTTAGTTGTATTTACCCTGTAGGTAAGCCCTTGTCTTTTGATGAGGGCTTATTTTTTTAATGATACGCTGTAAATATTTTGGTAGCCTCATTGTAGGCAGACTCAAAGCTAAGGGCGTTGAGGTTGTTTTTTTTATGTGTAGTAAAGTAAGACAATAGTTTTTCGGTTGGCATATTACCCGTGAGCTCATCCTTTGCCATGGGGCAACCCCCAAAACCTTGTATGGCACCATCAAAACGCAAGCAACCTGCTTTGTGCGCAGCATCAACTTTCTCGTTCCAAGTGGTTGGTGTGGTATGCAAATGCGCTCCAAACTCAATTTTCGGATATTTAGGAATGAGGTTGGAAAACAAATAATCAATACTTTCCGGATCTGAACTTCCCACGGTATCACTCAACGACAGAATTTTTACCCCCATATTACTCAAGGTTTCCGTCCATGCCCCAACAATGTCGACATTCCAGGGATCTCCATAAGGGTTACCGAAGCCCATGGAAATGTACACCACCACTTCTTTGTTGTGTTTACTGGCGAGCTCCATAATTTCAGAAAGTGTGACTACGGATTGTGCAATGGTTTTGTGCGTATTGCGCATTTGGAAATTTTCAGAAATAGAAAATGGATAGCCCAAATAATCAATTTCAGGATGTTGGCACGCGTCTTCAGCACCTCTTGTATTTGCAATAATCGCCAAAAGTTTACTGGACGTTTTGCTGAGATCTAATTTTGATAATACCTCTGCAGTATCCACCATTTGCGGGATCGCCTTTGGAGAGACAAAACTTCCAAAATCAATCGTGTCAAAACCAACGCGCAATAAGGACTGAATGTACTGTACTTTTTTTTGCGTGGGAATAAAAGCCTTTATGCCTTGCATGGCGTCGCGCGGACATTCAATTATTTTTACTGATTGGTTCATCTTTTTCAAAGATAGTAATTCAGATGGTTTTAAACCTGCTATTTTTCCGAAGTAAAAATGAGTATTGCAATCCCAACAAACACCACGATCTGTAACCATTTCAAATAAAGGCCAATGCGATGGTGCGCTTTGATGTACGTAGAAATTGAACCTGCTAATAACGCTATGCCACTAAAAATAATTAAAGAGACCAACATAAACACAAATCCCAAAATATAAAATTGGGCAACCGTAGCCATCGTGTCACTAAACAGAAACCCAGGAAAAAATGCCAAAAAGAAAATGGACACTTTAGGGTTGAGCACATTCATAATGATGCCCTGTTTGAATAATTGAATGTGGCTCTTCTTCGGGATATGCTCAGAACTTAAACTCAATGTAGCGTCGGCCCTATAAACTTGATAAGCCAGATATAACAAATAAAGTGCGCCAAACAATTTAAGCAGAAAGAACAAGGTATCATTGGCTTTAATAATGGCCGACACCCCAAAAGCAACTAATGTAGTATGCACCAAACAGCCAGAAATCAATCCCGCAACCGTGGCTAAACCAGCGCTTTTACCATTAATCATGCTTTGCATCAAGACATAAATATTGTCTGGACCAGGAGCAATGGCCAGAGCGGAGGTAGCTAATACAAAGGAGATTAGAAGATCGTAATGCAAATTGAAGAATTTTGGGTAAAAATACTATTAAAAACTCAATCCTTAATCTGTTGTTTATCGACTTTTTTGTGTGTTTTATCAGCTTATTAAAGTTGAATACTCCTCAAAATCAAGCCAAAGCCCTGAAATAAATACCTAAATTTTAAACAATTTGTAAGTAAAAGATTATTAAAATATAAATAGATAAATTCAATAACATAATAAAGTATTGATTTTCATTGCTTTAAAATTATGTAAGAAATTATTGTCGAAAAAAATATTGTCTTTCATCGAAATTTTTAGCGCTTTGTCGATATTAATTATATATTTGTCCCATAACTTAACCTATATATCATGTTTAAAAAACTACTACACTCAGTCCCAAAAATGAGCGTATTTGTAACAACTTTATGCTGCGCCTCTATGATGCATGCTCAAAAAGATGTAGAATGCGGAACAGTCTCTACCCCAGAAACAGAAGCTTATTTTCAAGAGGTACTGCCTCAGCTCCAACAAATTGAAGATGCTTATATGGCGAATTTTTCTTCTCGAAACCCAAATTCTAAAAGTTTCGTCCCCATTAAAGTTAATATTCTTAGAAAAGATAACGGTACTGGCGGTTTAACTGAAGCTCAACTTCAAGATGCCATTGCCGAGATGAATGTGTTTTATGCCAACGCGTCCTTAGAATTTTTTATCTGTGATGCTATTAGATACATCGATGATACCGAATTATATAATTTTGAGAGTTCAGAAGAATCGACACTAACCAGCACTCGCGATATTGACAATGTGATTAATATCTATTTTGCAAATACAGTGACTTCGAATACAGGAGGGAGTTTATGCGGGTATGCTTATTATCCTGGCGGTCCAGAACGTATTTTAATGAAAAACTCCTGTGCCATCAATGGCAGTACCTTAGCACATGAGATGGGACACTTTTTCTCCCTGCCTCATACCCATGGTTTTGGCAATACCACTACTGAATTGGTAAATGGTAGCAACTGCACCACAAGTGGCGATTATATTTGCGATACACCAGCAGATCCCAAATTGGGGTATGGCAACGTGAGTTATGATTGTGCCTATAGTGGCACCAGCACAGATGCCAATGGGGATGCGTACGCTCCAGATGTAAGCAATGTTATGTCTTACTCGCGTAAACAATGTAGAACATTATTTTCGCCAGGTCAATATGCCAGAATACAATCTACCTATCAAGTTTCAAGAAGCAATCTCACTTGCCCTAACTTTAATATTGCTTTTGAAAGTGATTTTAGCAATGATTGCAGCAATTCACTCACCGTTAATTTTAGCGATGATGGTATTGGCGCAACCTCATGGGCTTGGGATGTTGACGGTGACGGTATTACCGATTATGATACCCAAAACCCAGAGCACACCTACGATGTGGCAGGTAAATATGATGTGGCCTTGACCATTTCTAACGATCAAGCCACAACAATTACCATGTCTAAACCTGAGTTCATCAACATTGGCGTTAACCAAATTGCAACCCCACAGATTGAACTTACATTAAATACCGATAATTTTCCAGCCGAAACTACTTGGAATTTTAAAGATGTTGATGGTAATATTCTTTACACTGGCGGGCCATATATTGAAGGACAAGATGAAAATTCAACCTTTACACAACTCTTAAGTCTCGATACCTCCGGTTGCTTTAGTTTTGAAATTGAAGATAGCTTTGGTGACGGTATTTGCTGTAATGAAGGTAGCGGTAGTTATGAATTGCGAGATACCGATGGCAACATCATCATCTCAGGAGCCAACTATGGTGCTGGTGAAGTGACACTATTGTCTAACGCCCTACTCTCTACGCAAACCTATTTTAGCACAGATCATATTTCATTATTTCCCAATCCAGCGAGTTCAAGCCTGCGCATCAATCTTTATGAACAAACCGAACTTCCAGATGCGTATAAGATCTTTAATGTTCTAGGACAAAAGGTATTGCAAAAGGCTGTAAATTCTGAAGCAGATTTACAGATCGATGTACAATCCCTTAGTAACGGAATGTATTTTATTAAGTTATCTCAATCGGATAGATTACTTTCCATCCCTTTTGTGAAAAAATAAAAAGTTGAGTTTTTAAGTGTTTTTTATCTAAGCGAATCAGAACTTTTGTTCTTGGTTCGCTTTTTTTATGATAGCCTTATTGATCTCTTTAATCAATCGTGGGCCTTCGTAAACAAAGCCAGTATAGAGCTGCAGTAAATCGGCACCCGCTTCTAACTTCTCTAAAGCATCTGCTGCGGAATGAATCCCGCCCACTCCAATAATTGCGAATGCCTTGGTACGCTTCTCTGCCAAAAACCGAATCACTTCAGTCGAGCGGTTGCTTAGGGGTTTCCCACTTAATCCGCCCGGTTCCTTCTGGTTGGAACTTTGTAATCCTTGACGCGCAATGGTGGTGTTTGTAGCAATAACCCCGTCAATATTAGTATCGGCAACAATCGCAATAATGTCCAGCAATTGTGTATCGGTAAGATCTGGAGCTATTTTTAATAAAACGGGTTTTGGCTTTGTTCGTTTAGAATTTTCAACTTGAAGCGCATTCAACAAGGCGGTTAAGGGTGCCTTATCTTGCAAAGCTCTCAAGTTGGGCGTGTTTGGTGAACTCACGTTGACCACAAAATAATTTACATGGTCAAAGAGCGCATTAAAGCATTCCTTGTAATCGTCTACCGCATTTTCATTTGGCGTAAGTTTGTTCTTCCCAATATTACCACCAATTAACACGTTTTCGTTGCGTTTTAAACGTTCAACCGCTGCTGCAACGCCACCATTGTTAAACCCCATCCTATTAATGATGGCCTGATCTTCCATTAATCGAAACAATCGTTTTTTAGGGTTTCCATCTTGTGGTTTTGGGGTTAAGGTACCAATTTCTATAAAACCGAAACCTAAGTGGGACAACTCCTTATAAAGCTTGGCATCCTTATCAAAACCTGCTGCAAGACCTACTGGGTTTTTAAAGGTTAATCCTAAGAGTTTGCGCTCTAAACTTTGATGTTCTATAAGGTATTGGCTTCGGAAAAAGGATAACACCCCAGGTACCTTGCAAAGCTTCCGAAGCATTGAAAATGTAAAATAATGCACTTTTTCAGGATCAAAACGAAATAGTAACGGACGTAAAAGGGATTTGTACATGCTGATGGGTTTTGTCCGTAAAAATAGTATTCATAAGCCTATAAAACCACTTAATCAGTTTAGATTTTTGTGGTACTTTTGAGACTAAGATAAAAACCTATTAAATAAATTCCTCATATGATTACCAAAGCCCACATCATCAAACGATTTATAAGTTATGTAACGGTTGATACCGAATCGGATCCAGAAAGCAAGACCACCCCGAGTACTGCCAAACAATGGGATTTGGCCCATGCACTTACCAAAGAACTCATTTCCATTGGTATGAAAGAGGTTACCATTGATGCCAACGCCTATATTATGGCAACCTTACCAAGTAATGTAGACCATGAGGTGCCAACCATTGGATTTATCTCTCATTTTGATACCTCCCCAGATTTTACTGGTGCCAATGTGAAGCCCCGCGTAATTGAAACGTATGACGGTAAGGACATTGCGCTAAATGCTGAGCACAATGTTATTTTATCGCCAGATTATTTTGAAGATTTATTACTCTATAAAGGGCAAACGCTTATTGTTACCGATGGCACGACACTTTTGGGAGCAGATGATAAAGCGGGCCTTACCGAAATTGTCTCTGCGATGGAATACCTCATTCAACATCCAGAAATCAAGCATGGAAAGATTAGAGTCGGTTTTACTCCCGACGAAGAAATTGGGCGTGGTGCCCATAAATTTGATGTCGAAAAATTTGGAGCAGCCTATGCTTATACTATGGACGGAAGCCAAGTGGGAGAGCTAGAATACGAGAATTTTAATGCTGCAGGCGCCAAAGTCACCATAAAGGGCAAAATTGTACATCCTGGCTATGCCAAGGGTAAAATGGTCAATTCAATGTACATCGCTACCGATTTTATAAACTCACTACCACGGTTGGAAACACCAGAACATACTGAGGATTATCAAGGTTTTTTCCATCTTCAGGACATCGAAGGTAGTGTAGATGAGACCGTTTTAAAGTACATTATTCGCGACCACGATCAAGATCATTTTGAAGCGCGTAAAGAAGTGATGCAAAAATTAACTGAAGATATCAACACCAAATACGAACGTGAAGTCATCACTATTGAAATTGAGGACCAATATTTTAATATGCGTGAAAAAATTGAACCCGTAATGCACATTGTTGATATTGCAGAAGAGGCCATGAAAGCCCTGCACATCAAACCCCTCATTAAGCCCATTCGAGGAGGTACCGATGGTTCTCAGCTGAGCTATAAGGGTTTGCCTTGCCCAAACATCTTTGCAGGCGGGCATAATTTTCACGGGCGTTATGAGTATGTGCCCGTTGAAAGTATGATTAAGGCGACTGAAGTGATCTGTAAAATCGCAGAATTGACTGCGGAAAAACATGGGGAAAATTAAATTGAAAATTATTCTGGATTTAACGAGTTTTTAAAAAGCATAAGCTATCATAACACAAATCAGTGAAGATAAGTTTTGAAACAGCCTACAGCATACAATGATTCAAGCAAAACATTGTGATTTATGTGAACATCCGAAAAGGAGTTTAAAAAACGGATTGACTTGTGGCTTGACTGATAAAAAACCTACGTTTACGCGTTTTTGTCCAAATATTAAATTCACTAATTCATTTTTAGCTTACCTCCCAGAAATAGTACATCAAATTAAGGTTTTTAAAAGTACTAAAATATCAGTTTATCTAAAGGTTTCTATTTTCACAGGGATTGGTGTTCTAATTCTCTTAGGAAGTTATTCTCTTTTAAAATATACGCTCCAATTTAAAAATGGATTTACTCTTAAATATTATTTTGAACTCACATTTCTGGTTTATACTTTAGGAACTCTATTTTTATCATTGGCACTCTGGCATCTTAATATTTATAGCCGAAAATTGAAAAAATTGATATTGGAAAAAGCTAGAATAGAAAAAATTCTGGCTGAATATGGAGTTGATTTTGAAACACTGATCAAGAACACACAAAACTGGAAAACATGAAGGGCTAGAGTCCAGTTTAAAATGCACCGCCATCATCTTACAAATCCCTAAAATTCAACTTCAAAATTTCAAATTTATCTTCGTAAAATGTTTAACTTTACGCAATAATACTTAAACAATCCTTATAAGTAAGCTCTCATGAAATTTTGGAAATTATGCATCTTGTTCCTCATTCTCAATGTTTCAGCCTTGGGCATAGGAAGTTGGTTAATGGGTGATGGCGCGCAATCACAATGGTATCTCAGCCTTAACAAAGCGCCTTGGACTCCAGAGGGCTGGGTATTTGGAGCTGCCTGGGTGACAGTGATGGTTTGTTTTTCATTTTTTATGGCCTTTCTGGTCAACGGGTGCAAGACCACAAAAGTGATCATTTTATTTTTGCTACAGTTTCTACTCAATATCAGTTGGAATTTCGTGTTTTTCCACGAGCACTTGATTGCATTGGGATTGGCAGTTATTACCTCCCTCGCCTTAATCATCACCGCTCTTTTTGTGACTTATCTCAACGATTTGAAATGGAAATCCCTTTTTATTCTGCCCTACCTTGTTTGGATTGCCATTGCCACCTCCCTTAATTTATATATTATGATTAATAATTAGAAGGATTGCCAGTGTTTCAGAAACCATTCAAGAAAAAATAGCAAATTACGCATGAAAATTTACACCTTACATAAAACCCAAAAGCTTCCAATTTCCGTAGAAACTGCTTGGGAATTTCTCTCAGACCCCAAAAATCTTAAAACCATAACCCCAGACTACATGGGTTTCAACATCCTTTCTGGTGCCGATAGACCCATGTTTGCAGGACAAATCATTCAGTACATTGTCACCCCTGTATTGGGGATTAAAACAAAGTGGGTCACTGAAATTACCCATAGCGTAAAAAACAGCTATTTTGTAGACGAGCAGCGTTTTGGACCTTATGCGCTATGGCATCACAAACATTTTATCAAAGCCATTGATGGTGGGGTTGAAATGGAAGACATTATCGATTATAAAGTGCCTATGGGTTTTTTGGGCCAATTGGTGCATCCTATTTTGGTTAAACCCAAGCTGGAAGAGATTTTTACTTACCGAAGCACAAAATTGGAAGCCCTGTTTGGAACCTATCGAAAGTGAGCATTCAGAAAAAATTTAAATTACAATTCATAAATCCCGAACTTATAGTTACCGAACATTGAACCCCCATGACACAAAACGTTAATATATTCTGGTTTAGGCGCGATTTAAGATTAGACGACAACTTTGGGCTTTATGAAGCCCTTAAAAGTAAGCATCCGGTGTTGCCCATTTTTATTTTTGATTCTGAAATCTTAGAAAAATTAGCAAAAGACGATGCCCGAGTGACATTCATCTTTAATACACTTCAAAACTTACGCTCAACGCTTCAAGAGCAATACAACAGTAGTTTGGCCATGTATCACGGAAAGCCCACTGCAATTTTTGAGCAATTGCTGAAGGATTATAAGATTGACACGGTATTTACCAATCACGATTATGAGCCTTATGCCACAGCACGGGATGAACGTATCAAATCATTGCTTTCCAAGTCAAATATCAAATTTGAGACCTTTAAGGATCAAGTTATTTTTGAAAAAGATGAGGTGGTCAAAAAAGATGGAGACCCCTATGTGGTTTACACGCCTTACATGAAAGTGTGGAAAGAAAAGTTTAAAACCCATGATCTTAAAATCTATTACACCAACGACTTTTTAAAGCATCTGATTAAAAATACCCGTCTCTCCAATTTGAGTCTTCGAGACATTGGATTTGAACCTTCCACACAAGAGATTGCAGCATATTCGGTCACACCAACTCTCATTCAGGATTATGAGGCTACCCGAAATTTCCCTGCAAAGGACAGCACCTCGCGACTAGGTCCGCACTTGAGATTTGGCACCGTGAGCATTCGAAAAATGGTCAAAAAAGCCATTGCCGAAAAGAATGAGATCTTTTGGCAAGAATTGATATGGCGCGAATTTTTTATGCAAATCCTATGGCATTTCCCAAGAACAGTTACTGAAAGTTTCAAAACCAAGTACGACCGTATAGATTGGCGCAACAACGAAGATGAATTTAAGCGCTGGTGCGAAGGCAAAACGGGCTATCCGCTGGTAGATGCAGGTATGCGCCAACTTAATAGCACGGGTTTTATGCACAACCGCGTGCGCATGCTCGTGGGAAGTTTTTTGTGTAAGCATTTACTCATCGATTGGCGTTGGGGCGAGGCTTATTTTGCTGAAAAGCTTCACGATTATGAAATGTCCAGCAATATTGGCAATTGGCAATGGGTGGCTGGATCTGGGGTTGATGCTGCACCTTATTTCCGAATTTTTAATCCTACCTCTCAAATTGAAAAGTTTGATAAGGATCGATCGTATATCAAAACATACGTTCCTGAGTTTGAAACCAAAGACTATCCCGAAAAAATGGTAGACCATAAAGAGGCGCGCGAACGTTGTTTAAAGGTTTACAAGGAAGCAGTTAGTCCTTAATTTTATCTCCTATTTATTGTGTTAAACTCATTAGAACCTTTATAAAAATCAATCTTTGATTGATCTACAATTAAAAAAGGCTCAGTTAGTATTTCGGTTTTTTTTAATTGTGTGCGTGAGCGATTCTCTGTTGACCGATCACCACTTTATCAATAAAATGAACTTTGATGTCACTTTTAAAGATCGCGGTCGCATGCCAATAGAAGAACTGGCGTTTTTCAAGTGGCCAATGGCAAGATTATGAAGGAGTAATTTTTCTATACTATGGAACCATAAAATCCCCCTAGTTTTAAAACTTAGGGTCATATTAATTGGAAAAATACTAGTCATAAAAAAAGCCTCATACAAGAGGCTCATTTTTTTATACTTTCAAAATACTGGTTAATTACCTTCTACTCTCGTAATCTTTGCTCCAATTGCTCTCAAGCGTTCGTCTATGTTTTCATAACCTCTATCAATTTGTTCAATGTTATGAATGGTAGAAGTACCTTTCGCCGATAGTGCAGCAATCAATAGCGATACCCCTGCCCTAATATCTGGTGAGGTCATTGTGGTCGCTTTCAGTGTAGATTTAAAATCGTGGCCTATAACAGTTGCGCGATGTGGATCACAAAGAATGATCTTCGCTCCCATATCAATCAATTTATCCACAAAAAACAATCTGCTCTCAAACATTTTTTGATGCACCAAGGCACTACCTCTCGCTTGGGTTAAAACCACCAATACGATGCTCAATAAATCTGGAGTAAAACCAGGCCAGGGCGCATCGGCAACCGTTAAGATGGAGCCATCAATGTAACTTTGAACTTCGTAACCATCTGTATGGGCAGGGATAAAAATATCATCTCCTTGTCTTTCAACAGTGATGCCTATTTTCCTGAATATATTCGGGATTTGACCCAAATCATCCCAACTTACATTGGTGATGGTCAATTCGCTCTTGGTCATTGCAGCCAAACCAATCCAGCTGCCAATTTCAATCATATCTGGCAACATCCTGTGATTGGTACCACCAAGTGTGTCTACCCCTTCAATTACCAACATGTTGGAGCCAACACCGCTTATTTTTGCGCCCATTCTATTCAGCATCTTGCAAAGTTGCTGTAAATAAGGCTCACAAGCAGCATTGTAAATAGTTGTAGTGCCTTCTGCCATAACAGCTGCCATTACAATATTTGCAGTGCCGGTTACTGAAGCTTCATCCAATAACATATAAGTGCCTTGAAGCTTATCGGCTTCAACACCATAAAAATAATCTTCTTTGTTGTATCTAAATTTAGCACCAAGTTTTATAAAACCCTCAAAATGAGTATCCAGTCTGCGACGTCCAATTTTATCACCGCCCGGTTTAGGGATATAACCTTTACCAAAACGCGCCAGTAAAGGGCCCACGATCATGATGGAACCTCTAAGGCCTTTTCCGTCCTCTTTGAATTCCGCGGATTCTAAATACTCTAGATTAAGGGCATCGGCTTTAAAGGTGTATGACCCTTTTTCCAATTTATTGATTTTTACGCCTAACTTTTTAAGAAGCGCGATCAATTTATTGACGTCGATGATATCTGGAATGTTGTCGATTTTGACTTCTTCTTCAGTTAAAAGAACTGCACAAAGAATCTGGAGCGCTTCATTTTTAGCGCCTTGCGGTTGGATCTTTCCTTTTAATTGATGTCCACCTTCAATTATAAATGTTGACATGGAGTAAGTTTAATAGCGTTTTCTGCTTCGGTTGGAACTATTCTTCTTATGATGCGATTTCTTGGGACTACTTTTTGTGTTAGCATATTTATTGTTCCCACGCATTAGGCTGGTGGCATCAGAGAGGTCTTCTTCTTTCTTTTTAAGATTGATCTTGCCATCAGAAAGTTCAAAAAGATGCTCAAAGATTACATCGTCTTCAACCGTATCTTTATTCCAGTTCAAAAAACATTTTTTCATGTGATTGGCAATGGTAAAAATCAAAGCTTCCTTAAGCTCGCCATCTTCCCAAGTATTGGCCACATCAATCATGGTCTTGATATTGTTTCCGTAGAAACGGTATTTAGGATAATTTTGCGGATATTCTAAAGGCTCTGGTCTTGCATAAAGTTCTTCGCGCGTTGGCGTTGGGAAGGGCAAATCGACATCAATGTCAAAATCTGCCATCATAAAAAATTGATCCCATAATTTATGTTGAAAATCGGGCACATCACGCAAATGGGGTTGCAAATTACCCATCACTGAGATAATGGCATTGGAAACCTTATTGCGTTCTTCTTTAGTGGGCTGAGCTTTAGCGTAATTAATCATTTTTTGAAGATGACGTCCATATTCTGGAATGATCAAATGCTCACGCTCGGTATTATATTCTATATTATCTATTAACATGTAAATGGTGTAGTATTTGTAATGGATGCATGAAGTAGTTCTGCACGTGTGCAAAATACAAAAAATTAGTTAGCATCCTTATGATTTATAAAGAAATTACACCTTCTACCGTATCGCCCACCTCTTTATATTTAGCGATCACCGCATCTGGATCTTTCATGGTCACATGTATTGAAACACTGGTATAAGCGCCTTTTTTAGATTCTTTGGTGGTAATTACCGCGCCAATATCATTGAAAAGATTTTCAATTTGCTCAATTTTAGAAGCGTCTGATGGCACTATGAACTTATACAAATATTCCGTTGGCCAAGTGGCGGTATCGTACAATTGTGTTCTTAATTTATTATAAAATTCCTCTGTTTTTTTTTCAGTTCCCATAATGTTATTGTTGTTAAGGCAAAGATAGCAATTACCTTGCTCTGGTTTATTAATTAATTCATTTCAATCCCGCTTTCAAAATAAGCGACAACATTTTAATACCTAAATTTTAAAAATTCGATAGCAGAATCCATCAAAACATTTTAACAATCAGTATATTAACACGCTAATTACACTTTTAGAAATCACGCTTAACTTTATCTTCGTTCGCATGCTTTCCCTCCACAACAAACTTAAAATAAAGTAGAGCAGCTTTTGCTGCGGAAAGGATTTAGAATCCTTATTTCGTGCTTCGCTCCGTATTTACTAAATTTACTGCCAAAACCTTGCCAAATTGAATACGAAACAAATTGTCATAACCGGTGGCCCAGGCACTGGAAAATCCTCTATTATAAACGAACTTTTAAGTCGTGGCTACACCTGTTTTGAGGAAATCTCAAGACAGGTCATTTTGGAAGCACGCGAAAATGGGGTAGAGCAACTATTTTTAACCGATCCCCTGCGTTTTAGCGAACTTCTTCTGGAAGCCCGTTTAAAACAATTTCACGACTCTCAAAATGCGGAAGCGCCCCTGGTGTTTTTAGACCGTGGTCTACCAGATGTTTTGGCATATATGGATTACGCTAATGAAAGCTACCCCGACCAGTTCACTGCAACTTGTGAAGACCATCGCTACGGAACTGTTTTTATTCTTGCGCCCTGGGAAGCCATTTTTATTAGTGACAATGAACGTTATGAGAGTTTTGAACAAGCAGTAAGCATTCACGAGCAATTGGTAAACACCTATCGGCGCTTTGGTTATGATCTTATGAATGTTCCTTTTGAAAGCATTGAAGAACGTTCCAATTTTATTTTAGAAAGCATCAAATCCTAAGCATGTCGCACCCGATCACTATTTTAGAACGCTATTGGCACCACACCACTTTTAGGCCACTTCAAGAGGAGATCATTACTGCGGTTTTAAATAATGAGGATACATTTGCGCTACTCCCCACTGGTGGAGGAAAATCGGTGTGTTTTCAAATACCAGCTTTGATAAAGGATGGCATTTGCATTGTTATTTCTCCATTGATCGCCTTAATGAAAGATCAGGTCAATGCCTTAAAACTGAAAGGCATCAAGGCCATGGCGTTAACCAGCGGAATTAGCTACCAAGAATTGGATACGCTTTTAGACAATTGCATCTACGGAAATTACAAGTTTTTATACCTGTCTCCCGAACGTTTACAGCAGGATATTGTAAAGCAGCGCATTGTACAAATGAACGTGAACCTCATTGCGGTTGATGAAGCCCATTGCATTAGCCAGTGGGGAAACGACTTTAGGCCTGCTTACAAGAATATTTCCATCTTGAGGGAATTGCTGCCCAGCGTTAACGTTATCGCCCTTACTGCAACAGCAAAGCCAAAAGTCATTCAAGAAACCCTAAAGGCGTTGGATTTTATTGCGCCAAAACTATTTAAAGCCTCTTTTGCGAGACCAAATATTGCTTATAATGTGCATTATAGCGAAGATAAACTTTACGACCTCGAACAGGTGCTCAAAAAATATCCGGGGCCATCCATAATCTACGTGCGGAGCAGAAAGGCTTCCGTAGAAATTCACGAACAACTGACCAAATTGGGTTATGATGCGACCTATTTTCACGGGGGGATCCCCAATAAAGAAAAACAAGACCGCCTAGACAATTGGATGAACAATCGCAAGCGCATCATGGTGGCCACCACCGCTTTTGGAATGGGCATCGATAAACCAGATGTCAAAACCGTTGTGCACATGAACCTACCGGAAAGCTTGGAAAGTTACTATCAAGAAGCAGGTCGGGCTGGGCGAAATGATGAAAATGCGTATGCGATCTTGTTATATAATGCCTCGGATGAAATTTTACTTAAAAATCAATTCATCAACAGTATGCCTTCCATAGAGGATATTAAGTTGGTGTATCGAAAATTGTGTAATTTTTTCCAAATTCCCTTTGGTGAGGGTGAAGCATCGGTGCACCAGTTTGATTTTAATGATTTTTGCAAGGCTTATGACTTTAAGCCTCAAAAAACCTACGCGATTTTTCAATTGTTGGACCGCAACAGCATTATCAAACTCTCGCAACAGTTCAATTATAAAAGCACGCTCCAATTTGTGATTAGCAATGCTGCTGTGTTTCAATATCTGGAACGCCATGAGAGCTTTCAAACCATTGCGAAATCGATTTTAAGAACCTATGGTGGCATTTTCGAACACGAATTGGCCATCAACCTCAATTTGATTGCTACGAAGGCTTCCGCTTCGGAAAAAGAAATTATTGCGGTGCTGAATACGCTTAAGCGAGACGGTGTTGTCGAATTTATGTTTTCCAATACCGATTCTGAAATAATTTTTATTCAACCACGTGAAGATGACATGACCATCAATCGTATTGCAAAGATCGTTGAACAACAATTGGCGCTTAAAACCATGCAGGTCAATTCGGTATTAGATTATATAAAAAATGAAACTATCTGCAAAAGCGAACAACTTTTGCATTACTTTGGGGAGGAAATTACCACGCCCTGTGGAAGATGTACGGTTTGTACCGCAAAGGCAAAATCAGCTTTAACCAACCAACAACTTCCTTTGCAACAACAGATTTTAGAGTATATTAAAACACAATCTGCCAATTCACGAACACTTGTAGCGCATACCCAAGCCTCACGGGAGGACGTCTTAAAAGCAATCCAGAGCCTTTTGGAACATCAAAAAATAGAATGTACCGAGGCCAATACCTATAGATTAAAAAACCTATGAAATTAGAAGACTTACGCATTGTATTTATGGGCACTCCAGATTTTGCGGTGGCCAATTTAAAAGCATTAGTGAATGCCAATTGCACCGTTGTTGGTGTGATCACTGCACCCGATAAACCCGCTGGACGAGGCAGGAAACTCCACGAATCGGCAGTAAAAACCTATGCAGTCTCTAAAGGCTTGCCTCTCTTGCAACCCACCAACTTAAAAGACGAAAGCTTTCTTAAAGCATTGAAAGGCCTCAACGCCAATCTACAAATCATTGTTGCCTTTAGAATGTTGCCAAAAGTGGTATGGGACATGCCAAAATATGGCACGTTTAATCTTCATGCTTCCCTATTACCTCAATATAGAGGCGCAGCACCCATTCATTGGGCCATAATCAATGGAGAAACCAAAACCGGTGTGACCACTTTTTTTATCGACGACAAAATTGATACCGGAGCAATAATTGCTCAAGAGGCCATAGCCATTGCTCCTACTGAAACTGTAGGCGAACTGCACGACCGTTTGATGCATTTGGGCAGTGCCTTGGTGCTAAAAACGGTAGAGATGATTGCTAAAAATGAAGTTGACCCCTATATACAACCCGAAACCCGAGATTTAAAAACCGCCTACAAGCTTAATAAAGACAATTGCAAGATCGATTGGGCGAAGAACGTAGACAGCATCTATAATAAAATTAGAGGCTTAAATCCATTTCCTTCGGCATGGAGCTTTCTTCGGAATGGCGACGAACACATGAGCGTCAAAATATTTAAGGTTGAAAAAACATTGGAAATCCATGATTTTGATTTCGGCACAATTTTGACCACAAAAAGCACCTTAAAGGTTGCAGTTAAAAATGGTTTTATTCTTATAGGTGAATTGCAACTTCCTGGAAAGCGAAAAATGGAGATTGGATCACTTTTGAACGGATTTCAATTTGAGAAAAACGCAAAAATGCTTTAAACCCTCATGTTTACTGATACTTTTAAAAATCAAGTTAAAAGGCTTTGTGTTATCAACAAATGGTCGAAGTTATCAACAAATATCCGTATTTCCCTTGCTATTACTTGCATAGGTGGAATTTACGTATAAATTTGTAGAAGGATTTAACAATAACGTTTAACCCAACTATTTTTTAATAATTTAAATTTTTAATTTTATGAACAAAACAGATTTAATCAATGGAATGGCAGAAAACGCTGGTATTACAAAGGCAGCTGCTAAAAAAGCTTTAGATTCTTTTTTAACTGACGTAGAAGGATCTTTGAAAAAAGGAAACAGAGTTTCTTTAGTAGGTTTCGGTTCTTGGTCAACATCTAAAAGATCTGCAAGAGAAGGAAGAAATCCTCAAACTGGAAAAACAATTCAAATCAAAGCGAAAAACGTAGTTAAGTTTAAAGCGGGATCAGATTTGAGTAGCGCAGTAAACTAATATATCTCTAAGATAAATTTTAAAAAGCCCACTTTTTAGTGGGCTTTTTTATTTATCAAACCAACACTTGCTACAAATCACTTAAGCTTCTACTTGTATTTTATGGGCAAAAATATTGCTAGTTATTAAAATATGTTTTAGATTTAAGCATAAATCATGTGCGTATGATTATATCTCAACCTAAAAAAGGCAACTTGCTCATTGCAGAACCTTCAATTATAGGAGACATTTCTTTTAATCGTTCTGTTATATTACTTGCAGATTATAATGCGGAAGGCTCTATTGGTTTTATACTCAATAAGCCTTTGAACTTCAAATTACGCGACCTTATCCCAGAAACCGATTCTGAATTTGAAGTCCATAATGGAGGCCCTGTAGAACAAGACAACCTTTATTTCATTCACCAAGTGCCCAATTTAATACCGGATAGTGTAGAAATATCCAATGGTGTGTTTTGGGGTGGCAACTTTGAGTCTGTGTTGCAACTCTTGGATGATGACAAACTCGAAAAAAGTGACATCCGTTTTTTCTTGGGATATTCTGGCTGGGATTCTTCTCAGTTGGAAACCGAATTACAGTCACGTGCCTGGATCATTTCAGAAAACGTTCACAAAAGTGAACTTATTGAGAAATGCCAAGAGTCGTTTTGGAAAGAAAAAATGATCGAACTGGGTGGGGATTATACACTTTGGTCTAACGCCCCCGCAAACCCCAGTTATAATTGATCCAAACGCAACTTCACATTAAAACGTTTTAAAATATTGGCAGACATAGTGGTCGCAAATGCCTTTTTGCGATAGTTCAAGATGGGTTGAATGCCCATAATCACGTTCGTGAGAAACAATTCATCTGCCTTTTGCAATTCAAATGGTGAGATGGAGGTCTCTTCCACAATATAATCTCCAGAATTGGCAATTACTTCAATGATTTGTTTTCGCATGATACCCTTAATGCAGCCATCGGTAATTGGTGGTGTTTTTATGCGCTCCCCTTTAACCAAGAAGATGTTGGCATTTAAGGCTTCTACCACATTTTTATTGGTATTGAGCAGTAAGCAATTCTCCAAATCATTTTCTTCGGCATAAATACTGCCCAACACGTTGATGGCCTTATTATTGGTTTTTAAGGTTGATAGTAAACCTGGTGCCACAAAATAGTCTTTATAAAGATCAACCGTGTAATTTTTAGGGTTTGGAAGCTCATAGAAACTCTGGTCCATGGATTCAGCAACAATAGTATAAGAGCAGTGTTTCGAAATGGGCTTGTACTTTCCGCCATCACCCCGATCGACATTAAGGCGTACCCGGGCAGCAGATTTTGCCAAACCATTGGTATTGATGGTTTTTATGATTTCGGCTTCCAGAAACTCCATGGTAAAACTCATGGGAATTTCCATTCTCATGATACGCATGGATGCCATGAGCCTAAAATAGTGATCTTCCCAAAAGAAGATTTTTCCGTGCACCACCTTGATGGTTTCAAAAATGGCATCACCGTATTTATAACCGCGATTGTCTAATGTGATCAAGTTGGTTTCAGTAACCAGTTTTCCGTTGAAATTTATCATAAAAAAAGTCTCGATGTTTCCTTTGGGGAATATATCGAGACAAAGATAAAATTTAAATCGTGTTTAATTAAGCAGAGCCCAAAACTTGTTTTAAATCGGAAATTTGATTCTCCCACAGCATCTTGGCTTCATCCACCTCATCTTCCTCAACGTGATCTGTAACGATTACTGAAACATCTTTGGTAATCTCATCGACTTGGATTCTAATTTCAAAATAGTAGGATTCACCTTCCTCTTCATCGACCATCCATCTAAATTTGATGCGCTCGCCACTTTTTTTACTTAATAATTTTGCTTTTTCCTCACTGCCATCCCAAATAAAGGTAAAAAACTCACCTCGTGAATTTACGTTATCGGCAAACCACTCTGATAAGCCCGAAGGTGTTGATATATATTGATATAGAAGTTGCGGTGACGCATGCACCACAAATTCCATTTCTATCTTTACTTTTTCTTCCATGATATGTATGTTAATGTGCTCAATATATACATTAAATGTTGAGATTAAAACTAATTGCTCAAAAAAATAATTTGCACATTATATGTTTGCTCACAATAATTTTGTTTTTATATTTGCACCCTCTTAAATGGCGAGGTAGCTCAGTTGGTTAGAGCGTTGGATTCATAACCCAGAGGTCAGGGGATCGTGCCCCCTTCTCGCTACAGTTCTTAATTATGTAGAAACAAACGGTTTAGTTCACGCTAAACCGTTTTTTTATGCCTACATTAAATGAAATTATTACGTTTGAACACGATTTGACACACAAAAGAGCATAGACTGGCCTTGTTGTCGCGCTATCGCAGAAGACTTTTGAAACTGATTCAAGAAGGGTACGACCCCAATAAGGACAATATCGAACTCTATCAGACCAAAGGTCTTACAAAGTTTCCTTTCAGCTCCAACGAAACGATTAAATCAAAAACCTTCGTTGCTCCCCTTACATTTCTGCAGTTTCCTATAAAAGCCAATGAAAACTTTGAAATATCGAAGCCCACAGAAGAGTTGGACACCAAAATTTCTGGAATGGGTCTACGAGACGCTTTTGACTTTAGCTTAGAGATCAAGGCAAAACAAAACTGATTCCGAATAAAATATTGAATGGGCCACCAAGCCTATCACAATTAAACCCTAAGTTTTACCTATTCAAGTCCATTAAAATTGGTGGGAAGATTGGGACACCAGTGAGTCAATAAAAGTAGATATTTTTCCAAATAATTTTATAGGAAGGGTACTTCGCCATAAATGCTTTTCCCATCTATGGATTACTTGATAAAATATTAATCCATCTCAAATTTAAAGCCTGCTGTAATAATGCTAGAACTGAAAGACGTATCCCTATCATATTGATAAAACTTTAAGTCAATGCTCTTTAAACCCAATTTCCAAATATGTGTTGTTGCAAAAATATCGGTGTAGGACACTCCGAACCCAAATTGATTGGCAGCATATTCCGAGAGGTCATAGTCTGAGGTGTAAAATTCATCGGTGGACAACGCATCTTCAAAGGGTCTAAAATCATCGGAGGCACTTTGGTTGTAGAATCTATACGAAGGATACAGAGTGAACTTGGGCGCTATTTTAATGGGCACTTCAACACTGGCTGTATTTGAAGTAATTCCCCAATCATCAAAATAGTAACGATAGAAAGTCCTAACGGTCACTATTTCATTGAGGTACCAATTTAATCGACCTCCCAGCGCAATTTTAAAGCGTGAATCAGGCAAGCGCTCATTAGCATCCGCGAGCTGAAAATTATCAATGAATGAATCGGCAACATCACCGAAATACACTCTTTGAAAAGGTGTAGACAACAAGCCTTGTTGTTGCACAAGGTCCAACGCCAATGAGCCTTGTAGGTTTTTGTGAAGTATTTGCGAGAACCCAAAGCCCAAGGCATAGGAATTACGCCCTTCATCCTTAAATTCTGAAAATCTAGGATTATAATTCGCGTTACCCGTAATTGTGTTTTGAGTAAACAAGCGATTGTTCAAACCATTGCCACCCGTTCCAAATGGCCTTAGCTCGATTGGGTAAATGGCATTCCATGTATCGATGTAAACGTTTCCACTTACACTCACTTCCGTATTTTTTTCATTAAAAAGTTTAGTGAAACTCCCCCCGACTCCAACTGAAAAATAATCATATTCAGAAGACACCGACGCTTTTGCAGACCAAATCTCATTTCGATCATCGGAACTATGACTATAGCTGCCCGTTAAGTTTGCCCAAAGGTCGCTACTAGAAGCACCAGAAGAAGCTTGAAACGGATCTACTTGACCATGATCAAATGGATCCACATTACTTGAAGATGCCGAGGTATATGCTGAAATGCCAGCATCAATCGTTAATACATCGTCATCGTTCATGGGAATGGAAACTACAAAAGTTCCGGTAACGTCAGTTAACTCCTCTGTACCCATGCCGCCAGTCACCGCTGCATTATCGCCATCTTGGGAATAGTAACTCGTCAAGAAATCCACTTCGGTAGTTTCCAGCACTCGTTTTTTATAAACGGTTGTTGAATCTGGGGTTGTTTGTGAGTGCATTTTAGCGAAAGCGCATACGCACAAAAACAGAACGATTTTATTCAATTGGTTTTTCATTTTAGTTACAGCCACAGCCTCCGCCAGTTTTACCTCCGTTGGCGCCCACAGCTGCCTCACGGTAGGAATGTGCAGTAGTAACATTGCGGTCACTCTTCTTTTCGGACAGTGCCATATCGGGATCGTTTATATTGACCTTCTCGTATTCCTTCACTACAACACAACTGCAGAAACAGGTTGTGACCAATGCAGCGCAAATAAATCTTTTAATCATAATTTATCAATTTCTATGTTCTTGGACTTGGCAATGGTTCCTTTATCGTCAATGATGATGCATTCAATTTTAGGCAATTGATTGATGCGGTCTAAACCTGCCTCCTTTCCCATCACAAATACCGATGTTGCCAAGGCATCCGCCAGTTCCGCTTTAGGGGCAAATACCGTTACGCTTATAATGCCTGTAGAAGGATATCCTGTTCGAGGATCAATGATGTGCGTGTAACGCTTGCCATTAAAATTAACATATTTCTCGTAATTTCCAGAGGTGACCACTGCCCCATTGGTAATGGGAAGCAGAGCAAACACTTTATTCTTATTAAGTGGGTTGGTGATGGCAACCTTCCACTCTTTCCCATTGGGTTGTTTTCCCCAAGTATTCATATCGCCAGAAGCGTTAATAATCCCGGAAGTTACGCCCATAGACACCAAAAGCGCCTTGGCCTTATCGGCTGCGTACCCTTTACCGATAGCCCCAAAGCCAATTTTCATTCCCTTTAGTTTAAGAAATACGCTGCTATTGGTCTTATCCAAAACAATATTTTGAAAGCCCACTTTTTCCACGGAAGCTTTAATGGCTTTTTCCGAAGGCATCACGGTCATGCTCCCATCAAATTTCCAAATGTGGTCCATTGAGGCATAAGAAATATCAAAAGCCCCATCGGTCAATTTTGAAATGCCCATTGCTCTTTCAATAAGGTTAAACAACTCTGCATCAACCTGTACGGGCTCGATGCCTGCATTATTGTTGATGGCCGAGGTTTGTGACTTGGGATCCCAAGATGAAATGAGTTGTTCTATTCTTGAAATTTCAGCTACCGCTGTATCGATGTAGTTGTTGGCCTGAATAGAATCATTGGCCACAACGGTGATATCAAAACGACTGCCCATTAATTTGAGCGTTCGTTTATAAGGTTGTTGCGCCGAGCATACCACGGAAAATAGAATGAGGAATGTAGTAATTAGTACTTTCAAGTTAGTTCGCAAATGCATTCAATTCCTTAATGTAACTTTCGGGGGTTGTTTTTTTATAGCCTGATTCTCCCAATACCTTGCCCTCCGAATCCAGGACTACCACAAATGGAAAAATACCGTTCTTGTTGTAGGTTTCGAATAATTTGGCGTTTGCAGCAGTCTGCGATTCAGATAAGGCATTATTTTTTTTCCTAGGAAAATCTGCCTGTAACATCACATAGTGCTCTTTTGCATATTTTTTAAAGACATCGGTGCTCCAAACCTCGCGGTCTAATTTTATGCAGGGGGCGCACCAGTCCGATCCTTGAAAAACCAATACGATTGGTCTATGGGTTTTGGAAGCCATTTTTTTGGCTATAGAGAAATCAGTTTGCCAATCCTGTGCCATGGTTATATTTACACTTACCAGCATAACAATGATGGCCACTATTGCTTTATTCATTTTAGTGTTTATTTAGGTTTCAAACAGTCAACAATTGGACCACAACCTATCAACGAATGGATTGTTTTTTTGTTGTTGAGTTGAGTCCTTTTTTATATTAAATTTTGAAAGACAAATCCATTTTTATTGAAGTATTCAACAATTTTTTCACTTGTAGTTGATACTATATAATTAACACGAGCCAACGACATCCCAACAACATGTTCGCCAACGTTGTTGCAAAACGTGTTGTGTGTATTTTTTTTTTTAAGATTTGAACTTCTATTTTCAATGAAAAATTATTAAAAGTTTAATTTTATTGATTCTAAAATTTAAAAGATGAATGAAATTATAACTACACTACTTTTCTTAGTTGCAGTAATTGATCCATTAGGATCTGTACCAGTTTATTTAGAAGCAACTAAAGAACTTGATTTAAAATTTAGAAAGCGTGTGGCGATAAGAGCTTCAGTAATTGCTTTTTTTATTTTATTGTTATTTATAGTTATCGGACAAATCGTTCTAGATGGAATGGAAGTTTCACTTGATGCATTTCAAATTTCAGGTGGTGTAATTCTTTTCTTGTTTGCGCTTACAATGATATTTGGAGATGGAAAACCAGAATCAGAAAAACATTTGATTAAAGATTATAAACATGTTACAATTTTCCCTGTTGCTATCCCTTCTATAGCTTCACCAGGTGCAATTATGGCTGTAGTTTTAATGACAGACAATAACTTATACACAATTAAACAACAGGCCATTACAACAATATTAGTATTTACCGTAATTTCAATTACTTGTATTTTACTTCTAATTGCAAATAGAGTTAAGGAGCGAGTAGGCGAATATGGAATTACTGTGGTTAGTAAAATTATGGGGCTGATTTTAGCATCATATGCTGTACAAAGTATATTAACAGGTTTAAGAAGTTTCTTTGTTGTACTAGAATAAACAACTACACACAACATCGTTTAAGAGCAAATAGCTGGCATTCTGGTGAAAAGTGTTATTTTAGAGACCAAGTAATAAACAACAAAACCAACAAGTTCGCGTCCCAACTCCCGCCACTTGCGTTAAACAAGACCGTTGCAACAAACTTCACAATGCTTAATTTAATGATAATCAAAAAACAAAAAACATCGCCACAACGTTGTTGGAATTTAAAGGAAGCGTATTGTGCCAAACCCAAAATACCACTCAGACTTGAGTGGTATTTTTAGACAATCATTATATTTTATTTACGACTTGCTTTTTTAGCAATCTTATCGGCCTTTTTTTCTTTTGTTGTTTTAACAGGCTCTTTTTTTACATTTTTCTTAGCGTCTTGTGATTTTGCCATTGCTTGTATATTTTAAATTAGAGAATAAATGTAGTAAATGGATTGATTCAAAATACGTTTCGATGAAATTCTTTTTTTATATTATAAAATAAACAAATCTGACTTATTAAAAATGGACCTAACACTCACAAATTGAAAATTGAAGCGAATTCAAAAAAATTCAACGTGGAAGCAATAAATTTAATAGGCTACTGTAACCCAATTCTTATTCGGTTGATTTTATTTCCGAGGTATTAATTCATATGACTATCCCTTTGCATATATTCCTCAAAAAACTTTTCCATTAATTTAATATTCAGGTTTTTAAATTTTATAACTATACGAGCTAGCAAAGCTATAATGCCAACAATTTCAAGCATTTATCATCCAAAAACCAGATAGCTAAATCGTTTTATTTAACTACTCATAAGGACACATTGAAGGCATCCTATTTTTTATAAGTTAATATTCTACGGTTTTCAGTTAATTAAAACTGAAAAAAAATCGCAATTTGACGACAACATTATTTATTGAGGTGTAATAGCACTAATCGAATAAAGGCATTAAAATTCAATTAAGACTGTTCGAAATTAAAAATTGCAAAACGGTTTTATAATTTATTTACAACTTGTTTATAACAATACAATTTTGTCATGGCATTCCTTTTCCGAAGTAGTCAAGTCCTTATTCAAAATTGAAACGGTTCATGCGGTCTTATATGAAATGGTACTTGAATAACACAATGATCAGGACAGTTCTAAAATATAAAACGATGATAAAAACAGACATTTAAAGCACAATAGGACTTCGGAAATTTTTAAAATTAATTTCTAACGCCAGTCTCGGAATAGGAAGCGCCTCCCTTTATAACTCACTTATTTGATCAAACCATGAAAGATAAATCAAAAGACAATGCTTTTTTATTGAATCCAATACAAGTAAAACTTAATGTGAACGGTACCAAAAAATCATTGGGATTAGATTCCAGAACAAGTTTACTCGATGCCTTAAGGGAATCCCTTGGACTAACCGGTACTAAAAAAGGTTGCGACCACGGACAATGTGGTGCCTGCACCGTCATTATGGATGGTAAGCGCCAATTGTCCTGTTTAACCTTGGCAGCCACTTGTGAAGGATCGGAAGTGACCACTGTAGAAGGATTGGTGAAAAAGGACAAAATGCATCCCATGCAAGAAGCGTTCTTAAAACATGACGGATTTCAATGTGGCTATTGCACACCAGGTCAAATTTGCTCCTCGGTCGCACTTTTGGAAGAGGCCAAGAATGGTGAGGCGAGCTATGTGACCGAAGATATAAAAACCATCAAGCGTGATTTGAAGCTTTCCGAAGAGGAAATAAGAGAGCGTCTCTCCGGAAATATTTGTCGTTGCGGTGCCTACAATAATATTGTGCAAGCTTTTAAAGAAGTGCATTCTGGAGATGATGAAAAGCCCACTTGGGAATTTGCTACAGAAGCACAAATGAAAAGTGCCAAAAGCAAGTAAACTCACGCGATTTCAGCAGAAATACTGAACAACTAATTATAACAACCTTACCAATGAGACCATTTACATATATAGGTGCCGAAACTAAAGACCAAGCGCTAAAGGCATTTACTAAAACTACCCATTATTTAGCTGGTGGCACCAACCTTATAGATTTAATGAAGGAAAACGTGGAGCAGCCTGACCAGCTTATTCACGTTAAAAACCTTGACTCCAATAAAATCACCCCTAATGAAGACGGTGGTTTTACCTTGGGAGCCATGTTGAGCAATGCCGAGACCGCCAATCATAAAGAGATTAGAAAAAACTACCCGTTATTATCCATGGCAATGCTCTCCGCAGCAACCGCGCAAATTCGCAATATGGCGAGCAATGGCGGAAATTTATTACAGCGCACCAGATGTCCCTATTTTTTTGAAACCTCAATGCCCTGTAATAAACGCGTCCCGGGTTCTGGTTGCGGCGCTTTAAAAGGGATGAATGCGCAGCATGCCATTTTTGGCTACAGCGAGGATTGTATCGCAACGCATCCATCTGATATGTGTGTCGCCCTCGCTGCCATTGGAGCTACGGTTGAAGTCCAAAAACCTGATGGTAATTCACGAAAGATCGCTTTTTCCAATTTTCACCGTTTGCCAGAAGATCACCCAGAAAAGGATACGAATTTGGAACCGGGCGAATTGATCACTGCCATTCATCTTCCGAAACCTGTACTTTGCGATCATTATCATTACTTGAAGATTAGGGAGCGCTCCAGTTATGCTTTTGCACTGCTTTCAGTGGCAGCGGGCTTTCAAATTAAAGACGGAAAAATTTCGAAGATTGGACTCGCCATGGGAGGTGTGGCCCATAAACCATGGAAATTGACCGAGGCTGAAGCATTCCTTATAGGGAAAAACCCTTCCGAAGCGAATTTTAAAAAGGCAGCAGAACTGGCCATGAAAGACGCCAAACCCTTTGAAGATAACGCATATAAAGTGCCAATGGGTAGAAACGCCATTGTAAGAGCACTAATGCAAGCCAATGAAAGAACTATTTAAAACGCCAATCAAATCATCATTATGAAAACAAAAAACGCATCCGGAGTAGGAAACGCCATCAATAGAATAGAAGGTCACCTTAAAGTAATGGGAACCGCCACATATGCTTCGGAATTTCCGATAGAAAACAAAGTATATGGGCAAGGGATCAATAGTACGATTGCAAAAGGCGAAATCATCTCCATCGATACTTCAGAAGCAGAGAAACTAAAAGGGGTACTGAAAATTATTACCTATAAAAATGCTGAGAAATTAAAAGGTTTTGAAAAAGAAAGGCCCGAACTGGCTACAGACAGTATTGCGCCCGTGCTGCAAAGCAATAAGGTTCATTATTATGGTGAGTATGTAGGATTTGTAGTTGCTGAAACATTTGAACAAGCGCAACATGCAGCAGCATTGGTCAAATATAAATATAAAGAAGATGCGAGCGCGGTGATAGATTTTGAGAAATCCAAGTCGAAAGCCTATAAACCAAATGAAGATTCTGATTATGCCAGAGGTGATTTTGAGAAAGGACTCTCGGAAGCGGATGTGATCCTAGAACAAACCTATAATACGCCTATTGAGCATCAACACCCCATGGAACTTCATGCCACCATTGCGAGTTGGAACAATGGCAAAGTCTTGGCATATGCAAGTCAGCAAATTGTGGATGATGCAGTTATAGCGATATCAGGCACATTCCTAATCCCTAAAAAAGATGTGCGCGTGGTAGCAACTTATGTTGGTGGCGGATTTGGTTCTAAATTAAATTTGGAACGTCACGTGATCATGGCGGTCATGGCATCAAAAATGATAGGTAGGCCCGTACAAGCGACGGTTACTCGTACACAAATGTTCACCAATACAGGAATGCGTCAAGCCAATAAGCAAAAAATGCGGATCGGAGCAAAAAAGAATGGTGAGCTTACCGCACTTTCCCATGAAATACTGTCGCATACGTCCACCACTCAAGAATTTCAAGAGCCTTGTGGATCTATGTCAAAAATGTTATACAACGTCGCCAATGCCAAGGTGTCCGAACGTTTGATCCCCATGAATCTGCAACAACCATTTTCTATGAGAGCTCCAGGTGAGGCTACTGGAAGTTTTGCCTTGGAATCTGCTATGGATGAACTCGCGTGGAAACTAAACATGGATCCCCTGGAGTTTCGAATTAAAAATGACACCCAAGTGGATCTTAATGAAGATAAACCTTTCTCGTCAAGACTTTTAGTAGAATGCTTAAAAATTGGAGCAGAAAAATTTGGTTGGAAGGATCGAAAAATGAAGCCGAGAACACACAAAAACGGAAACTGGCTCATGGGGTATGGTGTGAGTGCAGCCTCTAGAGAAGCGCCTTTTAATGAAACCCACGCCAAAATAAAAATGGAATTGGATGGCGATACCGTCACCGCCACGCTTCAAATGGATGCAACGGATATTGGTACGGGCAGCTATACCATTTTGGCGCAGACGGTTTCAGACTATTTAAATATCCCCATAGACCAAGTTGTGGTTGAACTGGGAGATTCAGACTATCCGGTCACTCCAGGTTCTGGAGGCTCTTGGGGCGCAGCATCTTATTGTAATGGTGCACGTTCGGCTTGTGAAAATGCGGTCAAAGAACTCAAGAAAAATCGCAATATCAGCGAAGATGAAGACGTGCCTGTTTCAGAATTGCTTAAAAAGAACCAGTTGACCTCCTTTGAAGCCGAAGGCCTGGCAAAGCCCTCATCGGAATTTGAGAAGCACTCTGTGTTTTCGTTTGGTGCCAATTTTACAGAAGTCTGGGTCGATGCAACTACAGGCATGTACCGCATCAAGCGCATGGTTAATGTGGGCTCTGCGGGTAAAATCTTAAATCCTAAAACCGCTTACGGGCAAATCATAGGAGGTTTGACCATGGGTGCTGGCATGGTGATTGCTGAAGAAACCAAGGTGGAACCTAATTTTGGAAATTTTATTACCCGCTCTTTTGCAGATTATCACGTTCCTGTGAATTTGGACATGGCTAATATTGATGTGGTTTTTCTTCCAGAAGAAGATCCGATTGCCAATAAAATGGGAATTAAAGGGATAGGTGAATTGGGAATAACCAGTGTTGCAGCGTCCATTGCCAATGCCATTTTTAATGCTACCGGCAAAAGAATGCGTGACCTGCCCATCACCCCAGATAAGTTAATTATGGCCGAATTGGAACCTGGCGTTTCGGAATAGTTTGTATGTTCTTTCCGATCAATTGCTATTAAAATTAAAAAAATTGGCGCTAAACAGCAAAACTAGGTTCGACCACGTAAATGCTCAAAAACTATTCATTTTTGAATTAACCCATAAATAACAATGAGAAAATTATCATAATACTAACGTAACAATCGCTGTAGGATATTTTAATAATTTCGGTCTTTATTTCAAAAGACATGTTAAAAAATTACCGTCTTAAAGTGGTGTTATTATGTATTGTTATTGGTTCAGGATGGATGTTTGCTTCATTCTCAGAAAATTCAAACCATAACTATTATAGCTTAAACAGTTCTTCATTTGACTCCTACTTATTTGAATTTAAAAAGTCTTTGGAAGATCTAGACCAGAAAGCACGAGATTTTAAAGATTCAAAACTTATTTTGGATTCCTTACAAGCACAGGTCTTAAACACGCGACTGGCTTATAAAAAAATTGAGTTCTATCTAGCGTTTCATCACAACGATTTTGTAAACTCCAACATAAATGGCGCGCCATTATTAAAGATTGAACGCACCAGCACAGTGCCTGTTGTACTACCCCCTGTAGGCCTGCAATTATTGGATGAACTCGTTTTCTCTCAAAATCCTACGGAAAGCAAAGGCGAAATTTCCTATACCAGTACCAAATTGGTGAACAGCTATAATGCCCTCTACAATAAGTTAAAACTTAACGAAAACTACAACATACTTAATCCGAATGCATTGCGATTGGAAATTGTCAGAATCTTTACCTTGGGTCTCACAGGTTTTGATACTCCAGGTTCCTTAAATGCGATTCCTGAAGCAGTATCGGCGTTAAGCGCTATACTGACTTTACTGCAAGAAAATAATAGCACTTCATCAGATTCCGAAATAATATTATTAAGGGGCGCCATTGCGTTATTGCAAGATTCCAAATCTTTTGAAGACTTTGACCGACTAGCGTTTCTGAAGGACTATCTAGATCCGCTGTATAAAGAACTAGGTAAAATGAAACTTAATAACACTTCAACTTCAAACAATTTGGGACTAGTGTCTGCTTGGAATCCAGAAAGCACATCCATTTTTGCGAACGATTTTTTAAACCCCTATTTCTTTACCCAAATCGAAAAAGAAGAAGATAATGCCAACGTTCGCAGTTTAGGGAAACAATTATTTTACGATCCAATTTTGAGCAATCAAAACGCCATAAGTTGTGCCACATGCCATGATCCCAATAGAGCCTTTACCGATAATCAAAAAAAATCAATGAGCAACATACAAGGGAAAACGGTGTTGAGAAATGCGCCCACCCTTATAAATTCGGTGTATGCCGACCGGTATTTTTACGATTTGCGCGCCTTCACATTAGAGCAACAAGTAGAACACGTCATTTTTAATTCGGAAGAGTTTAATACCACCTACCTGGATGTTCTTGAAAAAATAAATCTAGAGAAAACTTACAAACCACTCATTACAAAAGCCTTTGGCGAGACCAAACTTACCCGTGCTCGTTTCACAAAAGCATTGGCATCTTACGTATTGTCATTACGGTCCTATAACAGCGAGTTCGATACATATGTTCGGTCAGAGACGAAAACGATTGCTCCAAGCGTAAAAAAAGGATTTAATCTTTTTATGGGCAAAGCCAACTGCGCTACCTGTCATTTTGCACCTACATTTGCTGGATTGGTACCCCCTTTTTATAACGAAAGTGAAAGCGAAATTTTGGGTGTTCTAGAAAATCCCAACGCTCAACAGCCTGTGTTAGATCATGACGAGGGGCGTTATGCCAATGCGATTGAAAGCGAAAAAGCTTGGATCTACCAAAAATCATTCAAGACCACAACCGTTAGAAACAGCTCATTAACCGCACCCTATTTTCATAATGGTGCCTATGAAAGCCTAGAAGAGGTCATGGAGTTCTATAACAACGGTGGTGGCGAAGGTTTAGGACTTAGCGTGAGCAATCAAACCCTTGCATCAAACGCCCTGAACCTTACCGAAAATGAAAAAACTGACATCATCGCTTTTTTAAACGCGTTGGAAGATGTTCCTATTGAACATACCTCAAACTGACCCTGCAATGATTTATATCTGCTATATTAAAAATCTTGCCCAGACCCTAATGGTCTTAATTGTAATGTCTTTTATTTTTGGCTATGAGCCCGCCCTTTTTGAAACACAAAACGATTATGTGCCATTATCGGATTATAAAAGTATTCTCGTGGCTGATTTGGAAAAATTTGTCCAGCAAATCGACACCTTGCAGCGGGTAGCGATTGATTTTAAAGCCAATAAAACCTCCGTTGTCGATTTACGAAAATGCCTATCAAAAACCCGACTTGCTTACAAGCGCATTGCATTTATGATGGATTATTTTTATCCGGAACACATCAAGGCCTACATCAACGGTGCGCCCTTAAAACATATGGATCCCAACCCCATTGACGAGTTGTACAATGATAATTCCTATTACTCAGTAACACCCCATGCATATGCTCATGCGCTACCTTTGGATTACCGTGATAAAAGTCATTTTCGCGGTAAAATGCACGTTGTAAACCCCGTTGGACTTCAAGTTTTGGATGAGCTTGTTTTTTCTGAAGATCCTTCTGCAGAAACAGAAACCATCCTGAAACTAGTAACTAAACTAAAACAGGATGTTTTTGCCATAGCGAACGCCTTCAAAAACCGGAAATACCTTAAGGATTTTGAAATCGTGGAAGCTTCTCGACTAGAATTA
>Ga0209309_10000191_pt1 | contig 81073 bp, 76 predicted proteins | sample COGITO_mtgs_1204_2_FD_184807 | JGI IMG/M metagenome (GOLD analysis project Ga0209309, IMG submission 184807) | Pelagic marine microbial communities from North Sea - COGITO_mtgs_120412 (SPAdes) (version 2) | ecosystem: Environmental > Aquatic > Marine > Epipelagic ... | reverse complement strand
ACGACCAGAAATTTTTGCAGCATTGATGACCTTGGTTTTCGTGGGACGTTCCCGTTCTATTTCATTGGCTCCCAAGTTTGAACTCCCGGTGGGTGCAGAGCCCACACGACGAGAAAAAAACAAATCTCCCTTATTGAAGAGTTCGACACCTTCAGTAAAAAATTGGCGCTGTTCCGAAAAAGTCTGTTCAAAAGGTCCAAGATTTAAAGACAGGTCATCAAATCCTGCTTGGCTAAAATCGGGGACCAAGGTCATATCTAAGGTAAAGTTTTCCGTGATACCATATTTGAGGTCCATTCCAAACTTGAGGTCTGTTTCGGTGTCACCATCAAAGCTATTTACAATGCCAGTAGTAAAGGGATAGAAGCTGAGTCGGGTAGGAGGTTTTATGTTTTCAATGCCAATAATTTCACCGTGGTACAAGCCAATATTGCCTTTTGTGATGTCTACGGGATTCCAGGTATATTGTGAGCGATACCTTCTAAAAAACCGATGGAATTGTATGCCCCAAGTTTGAACATCGCGATTAGCAAATCTTAAGCACCTGTAAGGGATTCTCATTTCGAGCGTCCAGCCATAATCGGTCATTTTTACAGCACTATCCCAAACCGAATTCCATCCAAAGTCTTCGCCATTGCTAGGAGATGAGGTGGCATCGGCTTGCACACCCGAGCTAAACACAAAAAATTCGGTATCGTTTTGAGCATCATTGTTAGGGTTAAGGATCAATCCGAAGAAATCAGTTTGTCCAAAATCATCACGACTCGTAATTTGTTTCATGATCTCTGACGGATCATCATAAAGATAAGCTGCCAAATACACTGCATCATTATCGTACGCCATTTGCACGATAGTGCTATTTGCAACAGAATCCTTTATGCCTGCATTGGGTCTAAACTGAGTAAAATCTTGAGCTTTGTCTGCAAATAGCCAAATACTATCGTTCAATATACCATCTATTTTAGGGGCATTTTTAACGCGATTAATTTGTAATTGCTTAACGTCTTGCGCGTTTAAGGTTAATTGAGCAGTTAAAAAAAATAAGAGGAACCTGATGGGGAATTTCATGCAAATAGGGATATTCATTAGCGTGTTATCATAGAGACATCAAATATGGTGCTTTGTTACAGCTAAAAATAGAAATTTTATAAAGAAGGCCATTTAAAATCCACATTGACCCCTTAAACCAACATACTTTGTTCAATATTTTTGCAAACATAGTTTATCTTTGTTGGAAACTTTTACAGTATTTTTAATTCTTACAAAAAAAGACCTATGCCATATCAGAAATTTGAAGAATACAACATGAAAGTAACAGACGATGTCAAGGCGAGATACAAAAGTATCATTACAGATCTTGGTGAAGACGTTGAACGGGAAGGACTGCTAAAAACCCCAGAGCGCGCCTCAAAGGCCATGCAGTTTTTAACACAGGGTTATCAGCAAGATGCTGCAGAAATCTTAAAGAGCGCCATGTTTAAGGAGTCGTACAACGAAATGGTGATTGTAAAGGATATTGAACTGTATTCGTTGTGTGAGCATCACATTTTGCCATTTTTTGGAAAAGCGCACATTGCCTATATTCCAAACGGTCATATTGTAGGTTTAAGTAAATTACCTCGAATTGTAGATGTGTTTTCGAGACGTTTACAAGTGCAAGAGCGTTTGACAGAGCAGATTTTAGATTGTATCAACGATACCCTAAAACCCGAAGGTGTTGCGGTCGTTATCGAAGCATCGCACATGTGCATGATGATGCGCGGTGTGCAAAAACAAAATTCTACTACAACAACTTCAGGATTTCGTGGGGCCTTTAAGAATATGGAAACCCGAACCGAATTTTTGAAGCTTATTAGTGAAAAATTATCTTAGTGAAAATTAGTGGAATGTTATTTAAAAATATAAGTTAAAACACACACTATTGAAGCGTTCAAACTATTTAAAATTATTAGGCAGTATCTTGCTCGATGCCATTGGTTGCCTCACCTTCATTATTCCTGGCGTTGGGGAATTTGGAGATATCATTTGGGCACCAGCCTCCGTTTTGATCATGACCAAACTCTATAGCGGGAGAAAAGGGCAAATTGCAGGCGCCATATCCTTTGTAGAAGAGGCATTGCCATTTGTAGACGTGATACCAACCTTTACGCTGATGTGGCTTTACGTTAACGTATTTGCTTCGGAAAAACCTTCAGATGAAAGCGACATTACGATTAACAACGATAAGACCGTTCAGTAATTGCATTTAAGCATTCCAGACCTTGAACCGAAACCGACTGGAATAAACTGAAAAAGACCTGTAAGTGCAAAACACCTACAGGTCTCATTTGTTGTGAACCAAGATTTAATTCAGCACATTAAATGTAAATGAGCCTTGTACATCGGTGTCACCTCCAGCATTTGTAATGTTTCCTTCGGGAACACCTTCTGCCGATTTGTTGGGCTGGTGGCGTAAAACGATAGTTAAGGTTTCGCTCCCAGCTTCCGCAGTAGTCATCACAAAGGAAAGTCCCACGGGATTCCCATTGGAATCAGAATCCGAATAAGTGACGCTGCTTCCCGAAGTGTTGGCAAAACTAAAGAAGAACTGGTGGTCTTCATCTTCTGCTTGAATTTCTTCGGAAATATCTTCCGTAGGGCTACTGAGTTCATTTAAAACAGTGATGCTCCCCGTATAAGCTGTGTTGGCCATCAAATCTCCCGAAACCGTAATAACAGGACTATTGGGCCCATCACCATCTAAATCTTGTTGTTGAAAAATGACGGAATTTCCCCCAGTCTCGGGCACCAAGGCCACACGTAAGGTAGTAATGACTTCTTCTTGATTTACAGGGGTAGGATTATCGTCGTTAGAACAGCCCATAAAAAATATTAGGCTTAAAATGGATGCGTAAATTATTTTGGAATTTTTCATAATAGTGTGTGTTTTAATGTTAAAAATTTAATTGTAATTGTAAAGCAACATTCCTTCCGAGGTCATCAGCAAAATAACGGAGTCGGTTGAGGTAAGATCTATAATTAGTATTGAGTAAATTATTGACGTTCAATGCGATATTCAATTGGTTTTTATCGGAAATTTTAAAATCCATATCCGTATAAAAATGCAGCAGGTGATAGGCGGGAGGAGGGCTGCTGAGATCTAACAACACATTCTCGTTGGTGGCTGCCAGAAAGACTTGGATGTCATTTTCAGGATACCGGTTTTGTTTCAAAACCCATTCACTTTTTAAACTTGCTGAAAAATGATGCCAGGTTGGCAAAGCAAATAGCAGTTCGTTCACCGTATTAAATGCAGGGATATCAATAAGATCTTGATTATTGTCTAAATCGTCTCCTTTTATATAAGCAGTTTGGTCTTTTAATTGCCAATGCGCATTAAATTGATAGGAAGCAGAGAGATCGATACCAAAGAGCGCTGCATTTGTTTTGTTGTATTCCCAAACAGGAAATGCCCCTCTTATGGTTTGCTCAACTCCAGTAGGTTGTAAATACATGAAATCTTGAATGTGATTGTAAAATCCCTCTACCAAGACGCTTAATTTACTGTTGTCATAATTATAAGTGGCAGCAACGCGATTGGAAGTTTCCGGTTTTAAACGAATGTCTCCCAATTCAATTCGGGCTGCCGAGTGGTGTAAGCCATCACTAAATAACTCCGAAGGGTTTGGGGGCCTGCTCGATAAACTATAGTTACCAAGAAGATAACTCTTGTCGTTTAGCACATATTTTGCTCCTGCTGAAGCTGAAACCGTGTGATAATCAAATACCGGATTGGTCAATAGTTGGGTGTCCAGATCATCAATTACAAATTGCGGGAAATCTTGGTCGTAGCCACGTTCTTCCCATCTGCTGGTTTGATAGAATTTTTTGGCATCGATACGGTTAAAATCATAGCGAACTCCTGCATCGAGTGTCAAGGCTTCATTCAGCTTATATTCGGTTGTGAAATAAGTACCAAGCTCGTACTTATCGTAATCGGGGATAAGTCGTCTCACGCCTGTATCTGGATTTGCAAAATTGTTTTGATACCTGCCTAAAATTCCGAAATTGAATTTGAGATCGGTTTTGGCATCCATAAGCACATCTGCAGTGATGGAGTGGGTTTGCAAGTTTAAATCCAAAGCTGCCTTGTTTCTATCCTCTCCAACCCGAAGATCGTATTCAAAACGTTCGTTCTTTTGGTAGTCATATTGAAAACTCAACTTTCCAAAATTCTTGAGACGCTTAAAATAAGAGCCTTTAATCAATTGATGCGTCACGTTTTGTTTGGGCGCATTAATGTCATAACTAAACGGGTCTATCACAATAGGCTCTTGCGTATTAATGGCAGTGACCACATCGGCAATATTGCCAATATGCGATGCTCTCAAAATTCCAATTGTATTATGCACGTAACTGTAATACACTTCAAACCCCGACCCAAAAGTCTTTTTGCCTGCTCGAAATGAAAAGTTGGAGGATTCCAAACCGGTATTTGTTAACGAATACTCTGGAGCTTCAAAATCCCCATTGCGTTTATAGCTTCCTTGGGCGCTGGCAAACCAACCGGTAACAAAGCTTTTGTTAATTAGGGCTGCTGCATTATACCCGCGCCCATTGGTTTGGGCGCCTACTGTAATTTTTCCGTAGAGCGAATCTTTTAAAACCATTCGAGAAGGATTCATCACTACAACACCTCCAATAGCGTCGCCACCATAGGCCAAAGCCCCAGAACCTTTGATGACCGAAATTTGATCGGCCGAATTGATATCTACATTTGGTGCATGTTCAATGCCCCATTCTTGATCCTGAAGTCTCACGTTGTTGTTCAAAATTAAAAGTCGGCTACTATGCAACCCGTTAATCATGGGTTTCACAACGGTGTTTCCCGTATTAATTGAGGATACCCCAGAAACTTCCTTTAAAGCATCGCCTAAATTTAAAGCGCTATACTTTTTTAAGGTTTCAGCTTTCAATAGTGTTTCCTGTGCGGTCTGGGTTTCTTTTCTGGCGGTGTGACCCGTCACGGACACTTCTTTGAGTTCTTCAATATGGTGTTCCATATAAATGGTTTCTGCCATATCGCCTTTTAATTGGTAGGTAACCGTTTTACTGTCACAAGCGATATGAGAAATTTCTAGCGAGATTTCTCCCGCGCACAGATTTTGAAGGGTGAATGTTCCGTTTAAGTCTGAGGTAATATAGGTATCACTTTTCCGGTTATAGATTGCAGCTCCCACAATGGCGGTGCCATCATGGAAATCGGTCAACTGCCCCCTAAAGTTATACGAGCAGTCTTGTGCGTTGCCAAATCCCATGAAGGACAAGGCAACACCTAATAAAATGTATTTCATTGAAAGTGTTTTAGTGTGTATTCAAATTTATTTTGATAACGACACTAAACTTGGTGGACCTCGAAGATAGGAGGTCAATTGCTGATGACTTTTTAAGAAGGTATAATACTTCGATTTTAAAGTTTGTTCTTTAAAATTTTCTTGAAGTTCATAATTAACGAGCGGAATGTAAAAATTATGATTGAGTTTAAATTTATAAAAATTACAATCTAAATCAACATTGTGTAAATGGGATTGCGCTTCTCCAGCACATACCTCGTGATGGTGCTGCGCAAATGCATGGGTGAATTTTACAACCGAAGGCAATAACAAGCAAAACACCACCATTAAAGTGGCCAATCGCATGCTATGTTTTGGTTGTGTTGTGGTCATATAATTATTCAATCAATAAATCGTCCGAGACCAAATCGTCTCAGCATTTTTTTTTCAAATTCCCAAAAGAACTTGAACTGCCCAAAAAGCCATCCAAAGCTAACCAATAGGAGCTGATAGAAAATGAGACCAATTATAATAAATAATACCCAGTAGACCATAGGGTTTAAGTTTTCTTTAGTAATCCCCATAAGTGCAATAAGGGGGCGACCTACAAACATAGAAGACGATCCCGTAATGGCAAAAACGATAAAAATGCGAATCATTTCCCAGCGATAGCGCACGATCCATTTAGAGGCTAACTTTTTGAAAATAAAAAGTATTAATTTTAATAAGAGGCCAAACAGAACGAAAGTTGAGAACCAAATAACCATCCAGGAAAAATTCTTAAACAGTAGCGCAGATAATTTAAAGGCACTATAAGCGAGTCCCAAAAGCCCAAGGATAGGAAAGAGTAATTGCCAATTTTTTTGAATGTCCCATCGGGATTTAAATTGCTTTAGCATAGCTTAATTTTGCCCTGCAAAGGTAATTTAAATTCTAGGAATAAAAGTAGATAAACGCTGGTTATACGTTAACTGAAAGTAAATGAAATAGTTGTACAACTTATAGTTTACTTCATAACCATAATCGATATTTGACTGGTAATCGATTTGCATTTCGTAAAGTTGAGGATCATAGCTAAAGGGTTGCAGCACCCTAGAATTCCAGGCCTGTACGTACATTATGTTTCTGGTTTCCATATAGCTTTGGGAGTAATAGCCTTCCGGTTGCGCCATTGTTTGTAACCAGGTATTAAACCCGGGTTCTATGATGATAATTTCATACTCAATAGCGTCATTGGCAATTCTTACGATATCCTCTTTTGGAACCGTTTTACCATTGATGGTTTCACTAACGGAGTTGGTGCTGCCACAACTTAAAACGAATACTACGGAAAATAAATAGGCGATTTTTTTCATCTGCTTTTTAATTATTTAAAGTTACAAAAAATGTTCCTGTCCCATCGGTATCGATATGCTTCGGAAGATTTTTATTAAAGGATAAAAGTAGACGGAAGGCGGATCAATTTAAAACAGAAATGAGTAAACCGCCTATTCTGTTGAGGGATCTTATGGAAGACACTAACATCCCCAAAAGAATTACTGCTAAAATTATAGCGTTGGGCAAAAAAAAGCCAAACTAAACGTTTGGCTCTATTTTATAAAAATTAAGGGTATTATTTTCCACCAAAAAGTCCGCCCAGCATTCCGCCAAGACCACCTTTTTTCTTGTTACCACCAAGTACCATACCAGCAACATCGTCAATAACGCTTCCGTCACCATCAGCATCTAAAAGCGATTCTAAAAAACTTTGTTCGCTTGAGGCTGAATTTCCGCCTAAAAGTCCGCCCAACATACTTTCGAGACCATTGGAGCTGCTTACATTGTCTTCAGACTTCTTCTTAGCCAAGATTCCCATTAAAATTGGGGCTGCCACCTTAAGAATTTGTGATACGGAACCAGCATCCATCCCTGCTTTTGCCCCAAGCGTTCGTTCTACATTGGACTGTTTGTTTCCTAATACATGACCAAGAATCTTACTGCCATCATTCATGACATCATCATCCACGCCACCTCCAAAGAGACCGCTGAGATTATTAAGAATACTACCATCATGTTTGCTAGAGTTTAAAGCGCCCATTAAACCTTCAGCACCTTCGGGCGTGGAAGCATTCCTTTTCATGGCAGCCATTAATACCGGTAAGGCCATTGTTAAAACACTCTGTGTTTTATCTTGTGATTGGTTGGTTTGACCTGACACCCCACTAATGATGCTTTTGCCCACATCACTGTTTAGTAAATCTAATATTCCTGACATAATTATTTATTATTTAAATGATTTCTCTCAAAGTACGAAAAAAAGCTCATAAACTAGATGATTATGAGCTTTCTAACTATGTTTTGTTGATAACTTATACCTCTTGGGTTTTGAGCAAACTTATAATTTGTTCAGCCAATTCGGTACCAATTCGATCCTGTGCTTCATTTGTGGCAGCACCAATATGTGGGGTTAAGGATACTCTTCCGTTCATTAAGATCTGTACAGCCGGTGTGGGCTCACTTTCAAAGGTGTCTAAACCTGCAAACGCAACTTTACCGCTTTCTAAGGCCTTCACCAAATCTACTTCGTTAATGATGCCACCTCGAGCAGCATTCACGATACCAACTCCCGCTTTCATCATATCAAATTCCGCTTTGCCAATGATATAATCTTTTTGTGCAGGCACATGGAGCGTAATAAAATCGGCTTGTTTTAAAATGTCTTCCATCGGTTGCGTTTCAATCTCAATATTGATGTATTGGCCATTATAAAATTCCACTTTAATATCTGCTTTGCCTACAAATTTGTCGCTGGCAATCACTTTCATGCCCACGCCCAAAGCTATTTTTGCTACTTCACGTCCTATGCGACCAAAACCAATGATCCCTAAGGTTTTTCCGCGTAATTCTACACCGTTGGCATAGTTTTTCTTTAAAGCTTTAAATTTAGTATCACCATCTAAGGGCATGTTTCGGTTAGAATCATGAAGAAAACGAACGCCACCAAATAGGTGCGCAAATACCAGCTCAGCCACAGATTGTGAGGACGCTGCTGGCGTATTGATCACGTGTCGCCCTTGGCTTCTTGCATAATCCACGTCAATATTATCCATGCCTACACCACCGCGACCAATGATCTTTAAATTTTCGCAAGCATCAATTAAATCTTTGCGCACCGTTGTGGCGCTCCGCACTAATAGCACATCGATGTGTTGCTCGTTGATGTAATTGATTAATTGTTCTTGGGCAACCGTTGTGGTTAATACTTCGAAACCAGATTGCTCTAGGGCGTCAATTCCGCTTTGCGATACGCCATCATTTGCTAATACTTTCATACTTCAGTTAAAAGTTATAGATTAAAAGTTAGAAGTTTGAGCCACTTCGCTTCAACCTTAATTATTATTAGATTTTATTTTTGAATTGATAAACAGGAACTTATCTAGTATTACCATTTCATTTTGTATAACCGTCGCTACTTAAAATTGATGCTTGCGACCGGAGAAGGGAACATTTTAATTTAGGCCTTTCGTTCCAGTTCACTCATCACATCTACCAATACACCAACACTATTTAAAGGCATCGCATTATACATGGACGCTCTGTAGCCCCCAACACTTCTATGGCCATTTATGCCATTGATATTAGCCTCTTTCACCATAGTTTCAAAGGTTTCTTTAAGGTTTTGATTTTCTAGGGTAAACGTGGCGTTCATGAGAGAACGATCTCCTTTTTCGGCAAAACCCTTAAATAAAGGGTTGAGATCAATTTCAGAATAGATCAATTGAGCCTTCTTCTCGTTTTCCTTCTCAATTGCTGCAATACCGCCTAAACCTTTGAGCCATTGAAGCGTTAGCATAGACACATACACAGCAAATACAGGAGGTGTGTTGTACATGCTGCCTTTACTAATGTGGGTTTGGTAATCTAGCATGGATGGAATTTGACGCGTCACTTTGCCTAAGACCTCTTCTTTGACTACCACTAAAGTAGTACCTGCAGGACCCATATTTTTTTGTGCACCCGCATAGATAAGATCAAACTTTGAAAAATCCAAACTCCGTGAAAAAATATCACTGCTCATATCACAAACCAAGGGTATTGGGCTACTAGGGAATTGCTTGATTTGAGTTCCAAAAATGGTGTTATTGGAGGTACAGTGAAAGTAATCTGCATCCTTGGGGACATCAAATCCTTTAGGGATGTAATTAAAATTGGCGTCTTTTGAAGAGCCTACTTCAAGAACCTCGCCATATAATTTTGCTTCTGCTATAGCTTTTTCGCTCCAAGTACCTGTATTTAAATATGCAGCTTTCTTTTCTAAAAGATTCATGGCTGCCATTAAAAACTGGGTGCTCGCACCTCCTTGTAAAAACAGTGCCTTGTAGCCCTTTCCTTCAAGTCCTAAAAGTTCCAGTGCCAACGTTCTTGCATTTTCCATAACATCTACAAAAGCCTTGCTACGGTGCGAAATCTCTAAAATGGAGAGGCCTTCGTCATTAAAATTTAAGACTGCTTGAGAGGCCTTTTCGAATACTTCTTCTGGTAAGATGCACGGACCAGCACTAAAATTATGTTTTTTCATGTTTCCCTGAATTTATTTTATCTGAAGGCACTTGGGGCTTTTATTTAAAAGACCATAGAATGCCAGTATTTGTAACTATCCCAACAAAGGTGCTAAATTCTGAAAAAAAAGACCTTAAGAAAATAATAATTTATCAACAGATTGTTAACGCAAACGAAATAGTGTCAACGTCATCGGCATAATCCCATAAATTTGGGAGTTGGGTATGTCCAAATTTTATTTCGTCGCTAGAAAATCCGTTGGCGACGACACATTGAATCTGATGCTTATTGGCGTTTATAGTCTCCTTTAAGGTTTCTAAGGACGCATAAGTCTCATAAAATAAAGTTGCTATGGGCGAGGAAAAACTTGAGTCTTCCTTAAGCATCAAAAAACCATTTTCTAGCATTTTAAATTCGCTCATCAAATACACAGCTTTATTATAATCGTAATTGTTGGCATATTTGTGTTGATTGATAATAGAATGCCAATGGTACATCGCCTTAAAAAACTGGTCAAAATCATAATCCGTTGGCACAAAAAGTTTGGAGACGTTTCTGCAACCTAATCCGTAATAGCGAAACACATCTTCAGAAAGAGCGATTAATTCCTCTTGGGATTCGTTTCCTGTCAGCACTGCAACAGAGTTGCGATTCTTACGAATAATAGACGGTTTGTCTTTAAAATAATACTCAAAATATCTTGAAGTATTGTCGCTTCCGGTCGCAATAACCGCATCAAAATGCGTCAGTTGGCCTTCAGTAAAATTGATCATCCCTCGGAATTCGGGCTCAACATGTTCTAGATATTTTGCCAAATAGGGCAAGATATGCTTATCGTTAGACGATTGTTTTACCAAGACCTTGTGACCCGAAATGAGCACCGATATAAAGTCATGAAACCCTACTAACGGAATGTTTCCTGCCATAATAATGGCAATTATTTTCTCGGCGGTATTATTAAAGTCATACTTATCCAACCAGGTGTTAATATTGCTTTTTTTAAGTTGTTTAGACCAGCCTTCCAACGCGAAAAAGGTGTTTTCCTTTGTAAACCATCCGTTATGTTCATGCGCTAATTTAATTTGATGCTGAAATCCGTCAAAAAACAAGTCGTTATGAAGAATGTTGTCGTTGCGACAAATGCGTTCCGTAGTAAACTGTCCTAAGAAATCACCCAATTTGGCAAAAGCGTTAATTCTTTGTTCTAAATTCATTTGAGTTTGGTTATACGAGGTTTAGGCGTTATTTTTGCAATCCATATGAAGGAGCAAATTTAGCAAACAAAAACGAAAGACAACTATGGCAATTATAATAACCGACGAATGTATTAACTGTGGCGCCTGTGAACCAGAATGCCCTAATACAGCGATTTATGAAGGAGCAGATGATTGGCGCTATAAGGATGGTACAAGTTTAGAAGGGAATGTGGTTTTGCCCAATGGCAACAATGTGGATGCCGAAGAGGCGCAAGAGCCTATTAGTGACGAAATTTATTACATAGTACCCGATAAATGTACCGAGTGCAAAGGTTTTCATGACGAACCGCAATGTGCTGCTGTTTGTCCTGTAGACTGTTGCGTACCCGATGATGACCATGTAGAAACTGAAGAAGTATTACTTGGAAAACAGCGCTTTATGCATCCTGAGGACTAAGATATTAAGTCCCCGTACTACAAACCTTATAAGATATGAAAATCCCAAGCACCGCTTGGGATTTTATGTTTTAGTCCATTAAATCGATCGCCTTCAGCACAGCATTTTTAACAGAATTGTGAATTTAAACAAGGCTCACCTAAAACCATAAATTTTAAACAAGCAACCTTACAACGCATTGCCAAATATCTGTATCTTTGTGGCATGATTAGAATTGGAGATTATAATACGCTTGAGATCATTCGAGAAACTGAGCAAGGGCTATACCTTGGAGATACTGAGGACAACGAAATTTTATTGCCTAACCGCTATGTGCCAGAGAATTTTAAAATTTGGGACAAATTAGAGGTGTTTGTCTATTTGGATAATGAGGAACGCCCGGTTGCAGTAACCGATGATCCTTTTATTGTGAGGGATGATTTTGCTATGCTGCGTTGTAATGAAGTGACCACACATGGTGCTTTTTTAGATTGGGGAATGGTAAAGGAACTTTTTTGCCCATTTAAAGAGCAAGCTTTTAAAATGAAAGCAGGCGGATGGTATTTGGTATATTGCTATTTGGATGAAGAAACAAACCGATTGGTAGCTTCTAGCAAAACCAATCATTATTTGGACAATAACAATTTAACCCTTCAGGAGTTTGACGAGGTCGATTTGATTGTCTCACATCCTTCAGATATTGGGATGAACGTAATTGTGAATAAACAGCACCACGGACTCATCTTTAATGATAATATTTTTAAGGATCTTAGTGTTGGCGACCGTTTAAAAGGCTATGTCAAAAAAGTGAGACCAGATAATAAATTGGATATTGTACTGGGTAAAATTGGTTACAGAAAAATAGAGCCTAACGCCGATTTAATTATGGAGCATCTTGAGAACAGTAGTGAGGGTTTTATGCCTCTCAATGATAAATCGGATCCAGTTGCCATTAAGAATGAACTTCAAATGAGCAAGAAAACCTTTAAAAAAGCCATAGGAACCCTTTACAAGCAACGCATGATTAGTATTGATACCGATGGAATTCGTCTAATGTAATTAGGGCATCTCTATCTAATTTTTAGTTAGCGATTGCAAAGTAAAAACATAAGGTTATTCCGCCTGAAAGCGTCGTAAATTCTAAAAATCAAATTTTAAAGTAAACCAAATGACCATGAAAAAAGCCGAATGGGTAACCGTAAAAACCTACGAAGACATTACTTACAAAAAATGTAATGGTGTTGCTAGGATTGCGTTTAATCGTCCAGATATAAGAAATGCATTTCGTCCAAAAACGACTTCAGAATTATATGATGCTTTTTACAATGCCAATGAAGATGTTAATATAGGAGTAGTGTTATTATCGGCCGAAGGACCAAGTACCAAAGACGGTATTTGGAGTTTCTGTTCCGGTGGTGACCAAAAGGCGAGAGGACGTCAAGGCTATGTTGGTGAAGATGGCTACCATAGACTCAATATTCTTGAGGTACAACGTTTGATAAGGTTTATGCCAAAGGCTGTGATTGCAGTCGTGCCAGGATGGGCAGTTGGCGGTGGCCACAGTTTACACGTCGTGTGTGACTTAACTTTGGCTAGTAAGGAGCATGCCATTTTTAAACAAACCGATGCCGACGTGACGAGTTTTGACGGAGGGTACGGTTCGGCCTACTTGGCAAAAATGGTAGGTCAAAAACGAGCTCGGGAGATTTTTTTCCTCGGAAGAAATTATTCGGCACAAGAAGCATTTGAAATGGGCATGGTGAACAAAGTGGTGCCTCATGAAGATTTAGAGGCCACAGCATATGAATGGGCTCAAGAAATTTTAGGTAAATCCCCTACATCGATTAAAATGTTGAAATTCGCCATGAACCTTACCGATGATGGTATGGTTGGGCAACAAGTTTTTGCTGGAGAGGCCACTCGTTTGGCTTATATGACCGATGAGGCGAAAGAAGGTAGGGACGCATTTTTAGAAAAGCGCAAGCCTAATTTTGACAAAAAATGGATTCCGTAAATTTTAATTCCGTTCATGTTTAAAAATTTAAAACCTTGGATTTCCGCTTTTAGACTCCGTACACTGCCTTTATCCGTCTCTGGCATTGTCGTGGGGTCTTGTTTTGCTTATTATAAGGGGGCATTCGATCCTATCGTTCTAATTTTAACCTTATTGTTAACCATAAGTTTACAAGTGCTTTCCAACTTAGCCAACGATTATGGCGATGGCGTTAGAGGGACCGATAATGAAAATAGGGTGGGACCGCTACGCGCCATCCAAAGTGGTGCCATAACTCCAACTCAAATGATGGGCGCCATGAAAAAAAATGTCGCGGTGATCATCTTACTTACCATAGCATTGATTATTACAGCATTTGGCCAGCGTTATTTGTTATTTGCCTTGTTGTTTTTTTTTCTGGCAGGTACTGCCATTTATGCTGCCATCAATTATACCATGGGCAGTTCTCCTTATGGTTACAAAGGTTTGGGTGATGTGTTTGTATTTTTATTCTTCGGAATGTTAAGTACCTTGGGCAGTTATTTTTTATATACAAAACACATAGACCATTATATGTTCCTTCCTGCGGTTACAGTGGGGCTCTTGAGTGTTGGGGTATTGAATCTCAATAATATGAGAGATATCGAATCCGACGCCCTCTCAAATAAACGGACGTTAGCGGTGATGTTGGGTAAGAAAAAAGCCAAGATTTACCACCTCACCCTCATCATCTCGGCAATGCTTGTTGCTGTGATCTTCGTCATTCTTTATTTTTCTTCTTATTGGAACTTACTTTGTTTCTTGGCCTTTATCCCGCTCATATTGCATGTTTTCAAGATCTACAAAGCGATTAGTGCTCACGATTTTGACTCACAATTAAAAGTATTGGCGCTTAGTACTTTCTTTTTTTCGCTGTTTTTAGGTGTGGGGTATCTGTTGTAATAGGAGGAATGGCTTTTTTATTTTCCTACCATTTATTATATTTATACTTTTAGAATGTATCACAACGACAGCAATTCAAAAGATTTGACTAAATTCCATGGCTTAAGTACCACATGTGTTTGTATATCTTCCATCGAAACCCTAAAACCTATTTATGAAAAAATTAGTACTCTTGGCGCTCTTATGCGCAGTTAATAGTATCAACTCCCAAACGATGACCTCCCTTGCAATTTCAGAAAGTGAGGAATACAAAGATGAAGTCAAAGCCAAGGATATTTTTTCCATTCATACCACCCAAAGCGGTCTTACCGGTGTAGTAAGGGAGGCTAAACGGGACCTGCTCTTTGATGTTTTTGATGCCAACCTTAAAAAAACCTTTAACAAGGTTGTTGAGATTGATAAAAACGAACGCTTTATAGGCGAGTTGTTTTTTGGGGATGAGATAAAGTTCTTTACGGTGTATGCACCCCAAAAGACGGAGCGAATCATCTATTGCCATATTTTTAATTTAACCAATAAAAGCCTTGAAAAAGTGAAGCTTTTTGAAGCTTCGGTCGAGAAAAAGCAAGCTTTATTTTCGGGTGGAAATAAAAGACAAACCAGTTTTGCCATATCCCCAAACGGAGACTATTTTGCCTTAACTACTGATAATATAAAAAAACATTCTAATTCATACACGGTGAGGGTCTTTGAGGCCTCTACCTTAAATGAGCGCTATCAAAAGACCTCCCAAGAGTATGAAGAGCAATACTATGAGCATAATGATCTTTCTATAGATAACGAGGCCAATGTGTACGCATTGGGCAAACTTTTTTTAGAGGGAAGGTCCCAAAAAAAGAAGGGTGAGGCTAATTATGAGTTTATGCTTTATAAAATTTCTGAAGGTACTGTGGAGGATTTAAAGATTGGGATGGAAGAGGAACATATTCAGTCGCTCAACATTTCGATTATTGAAAACGAACTGCACCTCCTAGGTTTTTATTCCGAAGAACGCGCCGGACGCATTAAGGGCGGTTGTAACTTTACGATTGATAAAGCCCAATTTCGCATTACTTCCAAAAAATTTGAGCAGCTACCAATAGAGGTTTTCGAGGACTTGTACGGTGAAAACCGTGCGGAACGCAAAAAGGATAAGGAACTCAAAAGTTTTTATGTGGATTATGTTTTAATGGACGATCAAAAAAACACCTATTTGCTAGCGGAAGAATTTTACATCACCACGCAGTATGTTAGTACCGGTATGAATGGCGGTTATGTGCAAACCATTTACCATTACGACGATATTTTGGTGTTCAAATTTAATAGCCAAGGCGAATTAGCCTGGGGAAGAAGTATCTTTAAACGCGCCACGTCACCATCTTATAATGCGTTTGTGAAAAACAATCAGCTGCATGTAATTTTAAATTCAGGAAAAAACCTTCGGGAAAAGAATGACGGAAGAACAAAAGTGTCACAGGGGTTTTTAGAATCTTCAGCGTTGTATGATATTGTGTATGCCAACGATGGTGAGGTGTCTTACGATAAAATTCAGGATAATTCTGGCAATACCGATTATGTCCCGTTTTTTGGCACTTACGAAAATGGCACCTTTATCATGTCTAGCGCGGGAGGCGGTAGAAAGAATCAATTTATGATTTTGAAGTAATTTCAACAAAAGAGAAACCATGAAAATCACATTCTACGGTCACGCCAGCTTGGGTATCGATGTAAACGACACCACCATTTTGGTCGATCCTTTTATTTCTGGAAACCCAAAGGCCGAACATATTGACATAGACGCTCTAAAGGCAGATTATATTTTGGTAACCCATGCGCACCAAGATCATATTCTTGATGTAGAGCGCATCGCGAAACGCACTGGAGCCATTGTTGTGGCTAATTTTGAAGTTGCCAATCATTTTGATGCTTTGGGTATTGAAACGCACCCCATGAACCATGGAGGCCAATGGGATTTTGAATTTGGCAACTTAAAATATGTCAATGCGATTCATACTTCCTCGTTTCCAGATGGTAAATATGGCGGGCAACCTGGCGGATTTGTGATTGAGGGCGAACGAAAAAACATCTATATCGCAGGCGATACTGCCTTAACCATGGATATGAAACTCATTCCCTTGTTCACAAAACTGGATCTAGCGATATTGCCAATTGGCGATAATTTTACAATGGGTGTGGATGAAGCTATCTTTGCCAGTGATTTTGTGCAATGTGATAAGGTTTTGGGCTATCATTTTGACACCTTTGGCTATATTGAAATTAACCATGAGGAAGCCAAGCGCAAGTTTTTTGATAAAAATAAGGATTTGATGCTTTTGGAAATTGGCGAGTCAATCGAGCTTTAATCTGCCATTAGTTTAGCGCACATCGCTGCGACGCACCAACCAGTGGATCCATCGTGGGGACAAACGTTTTACATAAACGCCAAAACGCTCAAATTGACCAATATAGGCTTCAAACTTTTCTTTTTTGATAGCCTTGATCATTTTACGTGTAAAAACTGCAACGTCCAATCCGGTTTGAGTTTTGCTATCTTGGTGACCTTGTGCACTCCCATCGGCAGTCAATGCATTTCTAGCAATATCTGTATTTACAAAGCCTGGGCAAATTATCGTGACCTTGATATTATCTTTATCGTGTTCCAACCGTAAAGCATCAAAGAAGCCATGTAAGGCATGCTTGGCGCCACAATAGGAGGAACGCATGGGGGAACTGAATTTTCCCATTAAACTTGAAACTACTACGTAATACCCGGTTTGATTGGCCACAAAATGGGGCAGTAGCGCTTTTGAAAGTGCCACGGTGCCCAAATAATCAATTTCCATGAGTTTTCGGTCTACGTCAATGGAGGTTTCAATAATGGGCGACCGCTGACTAATCCCTGCATTATTGATTAATAGATCCACCCTACCGAAGCAGGCAATGGCGCGTTCAACTACAGAAGGCATGGTCTCAATCTTGGCCAAATCCATATTTAAAATTTTTACCGCATCTTGGTGTTCACATTTCAATTTTACAGCTTCCAATACATCAGGGCGTCGTGCCGATAGAATGAGCTTACAGTTGTATTTTGAAAGTTGTAGCGCGAGTTCTCTGCCAATCCCACTGGAGGCGCCTGTAATCCAAATTATTTTTTGATCAAATGTCATTTGTTGCTCATCTTCAAATTAAATGTTTAGCTAAAATACAAAATTGAAGCTTGCTTTAAACGCAAGTAAATTTACTGCTCTTTACACGCGAAATTCAGAAGCAAAACCTAAAGATTCCCGCAGTGAATGCTTAATTTTGTTTGTATCATGACAGCGACTTTTTACCCCTATATCCTTCAGTTTAAACAAGCCAGTGGCACCTCTCGTGGCATTCTAAAAACCAAAAACACCTGGTTTATCGTTTTAGAGCAAAACGCTAAGAAAGGAATGGGCGAGTGTGGCATGTTTAAAGGACTGAGTATTGATGACCGCCCCGATTTTGAAGAAAAACTGCAATGGGTTTGTGATAATATTTCGCTTGGCCTTGAAGCGTTATGGATTGATTTGCAGGATTTCCCAAGCATTCAGTTTGGTTTAGAAATGGCTTTTAAATCTTTAGAGAGTCAAAATGGTTTCGACTTATTTCCTTCAGAATTTACACATGGCCACGATGATATTGGTATTAATGGACTCATTTGGATGGGATCCAAGGCTTTTATGAAACAGCAAATCAAGGATAAATTGGAAGCAGGCTTCCGGTGTATCAAGATGAAAATTGGTGCCATCGATTTTTCTGCGGAATTGGAAGTGCTCAAATCCATCCGTCAGGAATTTTCAGCACAAGATATTGAGTTGCGCGTAGATGCCAATGGCGCTTTTTCGGCAGTAACTGCCATAGAAAAATTAAAGCGCCTCTCAGATTTAGATTTACATTCCATAGAACAGCCCATCAAACAAGGTCAAATCGAGGCTATGGCTCATTTGTGTGAAAACACGCCCCTGCCAATTGCTTTGGATGAAGAGTTGATTGGTGTTTTTACTGAAGACAAAAAATTACAGCTTTTACAACAAATTAATCCGCAATATATTATTCTTAAACCCACTCTGGTGGGCGGATTTATGGGGAGCCAGTCTTGGATAACATTGGCGGAACAGCAACAAATTGGGTGGTGGATCACCAGCGCCTTAGAAAGTAACATTGGTCTCAATGCCATTGCGCAATGGACCTACACTTTAAATAATCCCATGCCCCAAGGTTTGGGTACAGGAAGTTTATTTTCCAATAATTTTGATTCGCCTCTAGAAGTAAAAAATGCTAACTTGCGTTATGAAAACAATACCGATTGGAATTTGCAAAATCTGGGTTTTCAAGTTTAAACCATTAACAAGAAACAGTACGAACACATGTTTATAGCCCAGGCATTTCATGCCAAACACGATTTTTGGAGATACTTAGTAGGGTCTTTAGTGATTTTTGCTGCAGCACTCATTGGACAAATCCCTTTAACTGCTGCGGTAGCTTATAAAGTTTGGCGAACGGGCGGAAGCTTTTTGGGTATTGACGAAAGTACCATTTATTCTATTTTAGATCCCAATTTACTGCTCTTCTTGTTGCTCATATCTTTTGTATTTGGCTTTTTTGGTTTGGTTCTAGCAGTGAAATACTTGCACAAACAAACCATGACCGCTATTGCAACTTCCCGACCAAAATTGGATTGGAAACGAATTTGGTTCGCATTTGCACTTTGGGGCATCATTTCGTCCAGTATGGTGTTATTGGATTATTTCTATTTTAATCCAGAAGGGTACGTGCTTAATTTTGAACCGAAGCGTTTTTTAATACTTTTTGTTATAGCAGTCGCCTTAGTGCCAATTCAAACCAGTTTGGAAGAATATGTTTTTAGAGGGTATTTGATGCAGGGTTTTGGCATGTTGGCAAAAAACAAATGGTTTCCGTTATTGATGACATCGCTGATTTTTGGTACCCTTCATATTGCCAATCCAGAAGTAGGCAAATTAGGCTACAGTTTAATGATTTATTATATTGGCACCGGGCTCTTTTTAGGTATTATGACACTTATGGATGATGGCCTTGAGTTAGCCTTGGGCTTTCATGCAGCCAATAATTTGTTTACAGCATTGCTGGTCACTAGCGATTGGACTGCTTTTCAAACCCACTCCATTTTAAAGGACATTGCAGAGCCATCCCTTGAATTTATGGATTTGGTTTTACCGGTATTTATCATATTCCCAATTATATTATTTATCTTTTCCAAAGTCTACAAATGGCACAGTTGGAAAGAAAAATTGTTTGGCAATGTGCATGAACCCGCAAATGAAGATTACAAAATTATTGGAGAAACCACTTCAGAATTATAGACGCTATGACACCAACTTACGACAAAATACATTTAAAATTTAAGCTTAACGGAATTAATTTTGACCATGAGCAACTTAAGGAAGTGGCATATAGCTTGGTTAAAGAAGGTGAAGCTTACGAAAAAAACATGGGCGATTTCTTGTTGGATTGGCTGGACGCACGTCCCCATGTTCATGTAAAAACCTCGGGATCTACCGGTTTGCCCAAAACCATTCAAATCCAGAAGGAAGCCATGATCCATTCGTCTTTAATGACAGGGGATTTCTTTGGGTTACAACCTGGTGATACTGCCTTGCATTGTTTGCCTAGTCGCTATATCGCAGGTAAGATGATGCTCGTTCGTGCTATGATCTTAGGCTTGGAATTGGATGTCGTGGCTCCATCCTCCAACCCTGCATATGATGATGAAAAGGATTATAAATTCTGCGCAATGATTCCGCTACAGCTTAAAAACTCCATCAATCGTTTAAAACATATTGATACCTTAATTGTTGGTGGCGCATCGGTTTCTAAGGCCATCGTTAAGGAACTCTCAACTGTAGAGACCCGTATTTTTGAAACTTACGGAATGACCGAAACCGTGAGTCACATTGCAGTTAAGGCTTTAAATAGCACCACAGAAACTGCCCCGGATTTTCATGTACTTCGTGATATTAAAATTAGTAAGGACGACCGGGATTGTTTGGTTATCGACGCCCCACAACTGACGCAAAATCAAGTCGTCACCAATGATATTGTAGAATTGGTTTCTAAAGATCGTTTTAAGATTATTGGTCGTTATGACAACATGATCAATACCGGTGGCGTTAAAATATTTCCAGAATTGGTAGAGGAGAAGCTTCAGGATAAAATTGACAAACGTTTTTTTATTGCTTCGGAAAGTGATAAGGATTTGGGGGATAAGGTTATTTTAATCATAGAAGGGGATTCTAACCAATTGGACGATTCGGTTTTTGCCGATTTGGAAAAATTTGAAGTCCCCAAAACCATTTACAATCTTCCGAAGTTTATAGAAACGGAAACCAAAAAAGTGCAGCGTCAAAAAACGTATGAAGCGATTTTGGGTTAGTTAACTCATTGATAGGTCGGTTTCACTCATTCTTCATTTTAAAATAGAGGCTTTCAGTATAGGTTTGTGTTGAACTTTAAACACAAATCATCATGAAAAAATTACTCCACTTGGCATTCATACTTTTTATGGGTATGTCTATCTACGCCCAAGAACTCAACATTAAGGGCACCGTAACTTCATTAGATGACGGTTTACCCTTACCGGGCGCAAATGTAATAGTCAAAGGAACTACGACAGGTGCACAAACTGATTTTGAAGGTAAATACAGCATTAAAGCGTCTATTGGAGACCATCTTAAATTCACCTACGTTGGCTACAAATCCCTACAGATAAAAATAGTGGATAGTACAGATGTCAACGCAGTTTTAGAACTGGACACAAACAGTTTAGACGAAGTGGTTGTAACTGGTTATGGCATAAATAGGAGATCAAATAAATTAGCTTATAGCACCTCTGCGATTTCTTCGGAAGACATTTCACGATCGCAACAGCAGCAAACGAATTTAAATAAAGCACTAACTGGCAAAGCTGCGGGATTAAATACTAGGCATCAAAATTCTACAGCTAATCCACAAATTATCTTACGGGGTTACAATTCAATTACAAACACTAATAAACCGCTCATCATTGTGGATGGTGTTATTGCATCCTCAAACGACATGAATGAGCTACAGCCAAAAAAGATTAAAGATGTTAAACTATTAAAAGCTAACGATGCAGCAGCACTTTATGGAAGTCAAGGCGCCAATGGTGTGATATTGATTCAAACTAAAAGTGGAAATTACACCTTCCCGAAATTAGCTTATCAAAATGACGACACCTATAAGGAAATTATAGAAAACCGTTTTGAGCGCACCTCACTTTCGCCATTATCTACTTTTTCAATCGATGTTGATAAAGCGTCGTACAGTAATATTAGAAGAATGATTAACAATGGGCAATCCATTCCTGCAGATGCTGTAAAAATTGAGGAGATGGTCAATTATTTTAATTATAATTATCCGCAACCCAAAGACGAACATCCTTTTTCCATTAATACTGAAGTTTCAAAAACTCCTTGGAATAAAGATACAAAACTCGTAAAGATAGGCTTGCAAGGCAAAACGTATGAAAATGATCAATTGCCTGCCTCAAATTTGACATTTTTAATTGATGTTTCGGGATCTATGGGTGCTTCCAACAAACTACCATTACTTAAATCTGCATTTAAACTTTTGGTCAATCAAATGAGAGATAAGGACAATATAAGTATTGTGGTTTACGCTGGTGCAGCAGGGTTGGTGCTACCTCCAACTTCTGGAGCGCATAAGGAAAAAATCATGACCGCCCTTGACAATTTAAATGCGGGAGGCTCAACTGCGGGAGGTGCCGGCATAGAATTGGCTTACAAAATGGCGCAAGAGCATTTCGTTAAAAACGGAAATAACCGTGTGATATTAGCAACAGATGGTGATTTTAATGTAGGGGCCTCCAGCGACAAGGCGATGGAAAATCTTATTGTAGAGAAACGAAAAACGGGCGTCTTTTTGTCTGTAATGGGATTTGGTTATGGAAATTACCAAGATTCAAAATTAGAAACCCTTGCCGATAAGGGTAATGGAAACCATGCCTATATTGATACTATGCAAGAAGCGCAAAAAGTATTTGGAAAAGAATTTGGGGGCACTTTATATACCATTGCCAAGGACGTCAAGATTCAATTGGAATTTAATCCCAATAAGGTGCAAGCTTACCGATTAATTGGCTATGAAAACCGATTGCTCGCCGATGAGGACTTTGTTGATGACACCAAAGATGCGGGCGAATTGGGAAGCGGACATACGGTTACAGCGCTTTACGAAGTGATTCCTGTGGGTGTAGAGAGTGCGTATTTAACTGAAATCAATGATTTAAAATACACCAACCCCACGGTTTCAAATCAGTATTCAGAAGAATTGTTTACGGTGAAATTTAGATACAAAAAACCAGAAGCCCATAAAAGCATCGAAATGCTCCACATACAAAAGGATGTGATTTCCGAAGCTTCCGAAGATTTTAAATTTTCATCGGCTGTAGCTTTATTTGGAATGTACCTAAAAGAATCGAAATATGATAATGATCCAAAATTGTCGGAGGTGATTCAACTGGCAAGAGCAGGGAGAGGCAATGATGAAAACGGATACCGGTCTGAATTTGTGAGGCTGGTAGAATCCTATCAACATCTGTAGCCTTTAGTATATAATCAAGAGCGATGTAAAAGTCGCTCTTTTTTTGTTTGCATTAAGAATTTTTAAATCTTAACCTTTTGATTATAAAATGGTTACTATAAATTAGTGTTTATTTTTTTAACTTATAAAAGGCAATTGATGCCAATAGCCCAACACTACTAAAAATTGCCAGTACCAAAAACGATTGCTGAAGTCCAAGCACTTTATTCGAATGATCCAATAAAACACCAAAAAGGGGTCCAGAAAAAATTTCGGGCGTATAACCAATGACTGAAACCAAACCTACCGTTGTACCTGTTAAGGCGAGGGGAATATGCGCTTCTTCCAAAATTGCAAAATACAACACGCGACAGGCGTAAACCCCAATGGCTATGCAAGCGATGTTTGCAATAAATAAAACGGTGTCTCCCTTTAAAACAGCTCCAAAAGCAAGCATTACACTTGACAATGCTGCTAGAAGAAACCCAATGATGAGCCACAGCGAGGCCCGCGAGCGATCGGCCAATATGCCAATGCACACGCCAACAACAGGTCTTAAAAACAGCATGGATGCACCAACTTTGGCAGAGGCAATCTCGTTATAACCCATGGCTTCACTAGCATAAAGACTAAACAAATCAGTAGCTTTATAACCCACATATGCACAAAGAATAATCAACATCATCAACCAAACCGATCTGTAATGCAGTAAGGTTTTAATGTCTTTCCATTTGAGATTATGGTTGACTTGATCTTGTTCCTCAGTACTCGCCTTCAGAAATAAAAACACAAGAACCCCAATGAATGCCACAAGTACTGAGGAAGCGTAAATAACGTGTTTAAATGCAGCTTGACGTTCGGCCAATAATGAGGTGCTAATATCACCAACAATAACAGAAGAAAACACCAGAACGCCGAGAGCGCCAAAAAGGGCTGCGACGAGTCCGCGACCGCCATCTAGAAATCCAAAGGCAATTCCTTGACGGTTTTTGCCTCCCCAAATTCGGGTGGCTTTTATCATTGCTGCCCAAAACAGAAAGATGGTTGTAAACCCCCAATAACCATAAAGAAATTTCAGCTGCGTGTAGCTGGGAAAAGTGGCTAAATAAATACCACCCAGCGCTGTGAGCACTAAGGCTAAAGCCATTAAGTTTTTTGGTTGAAATTTGTCGGCCAATGGTCCGCCAAACAAATAGGAAAACAGGGCAACAACGCCATAGACCGAAAAGCAAAATCCGAGTTCGGTATTAGTGATCGCGAAGGTTTCTAAAAAAGTGGGTCTAAAGACGCGTTGCAAAACAAACGGGAGAATGAAGACCGCTTCGCCCGCAAGAATAAGTAAAGCAATTACAATAACCTTCGATTTTAGGCTTTGTCGAGACCTCATAAGTCTTAATCTATGATGTGTGAAAAATATGTTGGTCTCTTATGTTCCTTGAGTGCTTTTTGCGCCCTTTTGTGCTGATCTTCAAAAGTAGCCAACGACGTACCTTTACAAATCCCATAGCTGTAATGGTATTTTAAAAGTTCGAAATCAAAATTGGTGAGCTGTTTGTCGTTGGAATAGCAATTGGAAAAATAGCTTTGGCACTCAAATTCCTTAGATAAAGAAAAGTAGCCTAAACTCTGAAATAAAAGCGTTTTAATCTTGGCAAGCCTAAGGGCCTCACTAAAATATTTTTCGTCATTAACTTTAAGAAATGCTTTGTTTAGCTGATTTCCTCCGTTCCAATAGACCCAAAAAGAGGCATCCTTGTTTTTGGCAAGATTGGCGTCGTACTCAAAATCACTGGCATAATATATAACGTAATTAGCGTCTTTAATATGTTTAGCCTCATAAATGGATAAGGAATCGACTTGATTTGAAATTTGGTGTGTAAACTCTAAAATGGACTTTTTTTCATGTTTTGAAACAGTATTCGAAAAATAAATTTTAAGATCATCTTTCCAGTATTTCATTGATGTTTCTTCACTTACACTATCGTTTGGATGATTGAATGCCACCTCCTTATAGTATTTTAAAAAGGTGTCGTCTTTATATTCATAAGCAACCGAAACGACTTTATATCTGTCTTTTTCAAGTAGCGTCACTAAAGTATCGTTTTTGATGATGACAAAATTCAAGGAGTCTTGTTTGGTCAGTTCTCTTTGAAATCGATTTTTATAGTCTTGTACTGTCATATAATTCACCATGTTATTATGGGGGTGCGCTTCATGCTCTTGACCTTGGGCATTAGGCATTATGAACAGCAGTAAAATAGTAATGTAAAAAATATGTTTCATGTAAACGCGTATTAATGGTGTAAAAGCTGAATGAATTCTGATGCATCAATGGACTCATCAAAAATTTGCGAATAATGCATCTTTAAAATTTCAAGATCCACAAGGCTTAGCGTATCTTGGTTTTCATAGGTTGCACTCAAAAAACTTTCGTTAAGTTGTATGCCATTAATCATGAAAAATCGACCAAAACTCAAAAACAGACCCTGTTTGATTTTGGAGAGTAGAATAGAGGGGTCTTCTAGTTCTTTCTTGTTTATTTTCAAGGTACACCCCATTATATTTTTAGAACCATCTGAAATAACGGTATAATTACAACCGTTAAAAAATAAGCGTCGTGCTTTGAATTCATCAGTAATACCGTAACGCTCGGCCTCATCAATCATTATAGCGTTGGTGAGCTTTATTTGATAATTGGCTTTATCAATATCATTAGTAAAACTTATTGAAAAGTTAGGAACGTCTTCTATGTTTTTATAAAATTTTTCAACCTCTTTTTTTATGTTTCGTGGTATGTCTTTATCAAAATAAATTTTAACTGGCACCATCCATTGCCTTGATCGGTAATTATAAGAAGAATTACTTGCGGTAAAATAAAAGGCTGACTTCATATAATATCCAATCAAATCAGGATTAGTACGCATAATAGTCTTAAAATAGCTCATATCAAAGGGCTTGCCCCTTTCGACATAGAAGGTGTCTTTAGAAGATACCGTGTAGGCCATTTCACTATTGCGTTCCAAAGCATTTAAATCATCTTCTAACTTCAATCGCGGTTCGGCCACGTGATCCCATGTAGCGGAAGCGTCTTGAGCTTCCCCAGCATAAACACACACTAAGATATAAAAGTAAAACAGATACAATTTTTTCATAAACCTATACTTGTAACACCCCCATATTAAATTTTTTCTCAATAGGAGCGTGGTTGGCTGCTTCTATCCCCATGCTAATCCATGTTCTGGTATCTAGGGGATCAATCACTGCGTCCGTCCAAATTCGAGCTGCAGCGTAGTACGGGGAAACTTGTTTGTCGTAACGATTTTTGATCTTATCGAATAGCTCTTTCTCTTTTTCTTCGGTAATTTTCTCACCTCTTTTCTTAAGGGAGGCGGTTTCAATTTGTAAGAGAACCTTTGCTGCGGAATTTCCGCTCATCACTGCCAACTCGGCACTTGGCCAAGCTACGATTAAGCGCGGGTCGTATGCTTTTCCGCACATGGCGTAATTGCCTGCCCCATAACTGTTACCAATAATGATGGTAAACTTAGGCACGACCGAGTTACTAACTGCATTCACCATTTTTGCGCCATCCTTGATGATCCCTCCATGTTCGGACTTGCTGCCCACCATAAAACCGGTCACATCCTGTAAAAATACCAAGGGGATTTTCTTTTGGTTGCAATTCGCAATAAATCGCGTCGCTTTATCGGCACTGTCATTATAGATGACGCCACCAAATTGCATTTCGCCTTTTTTGGTTTTGACTAATTTACGCTGGTTGGCGACAATGCCCACAGCCCATCCGTCAATTCGCGCGTAAGCGGTTATGATGGTCTTTCCGTAGCCTTCTTTATATTCATCAAATGCGCTCTCATCTACCAAACGTTTTATAATTTCTCGCATATCGTACTGGTCTGCTCGCGAACGGGGCAAAATTCCGAAGATATCATCTAAAGTTTCTTTGGGTTTTTTGCTATCTGCTCTATTAAAACCTGCCTTATCATAGTCACCAATCTTATCCATTAATCGCTGAATGGTTTCCAAGGCATCTTTATCGTCTTTGGCCTTATAATCGGTAACTCCAGAGATTTCACAATGTGTGGTGGCGCCACCCAAGGTTTCATTATCGATGCTTTCACCAATGGCAGCTTTTACCAAATAACTGCCCGCAAGAAAAATACTTCCGGTTTTATCTACTATTAAGGCCTCGTCACTCATAATGGGCAAATAAGCACCACCTGCAACACAACTGCCCATAACCGCAGCAATTTGGGTTATGCCCATGCTGCTCATCACCGCATTGTTTCTAAAAATGCGACCAAAATGCTCCTTATCTGGAAAAATCTCATCCTGCATGGGTAAATAAACCCCTGCGGAATCCACTAAATAAATAATGGGTAATCGATTTTCTATTGAGATTTCTTGGGCTCTAAGATTTTTCTTTGCGGTAATGGGAAACCAAGCACCAGCTTTTACCGTAGCATCATTAGCAACCACAATACACTGCTTGCCCTTAACATAACCTATTTTAACTACCACGCCTCCAGAGGGGCAGCCCCCGTGCGCTTCGTACATGTCTTCACCTGCGAAAGCGCCAATTTCAATAGATGGTTTTTTAGAATCCAAAAGGTAATTTACGCGCTCTCTTGCGGTCATTTTGCCTTTTTCGTGTTGCTTATCAATACGTTTTTGTCCGCCACCCAACTTTACGGTGGCTAAACGTTTTTTTAAATCTGAAAGCAGTAATTTATTATGATCTTCGTTTTTATTGAAGTTTAAGTCCATGTGTTTCTATGTTTGGAACGAATTTACAAAACCTAAAGATGTTAAGGAAGTGAATGTTTTGTTAAAATATATTACATGGAAATAGTTTCCTTGGAAACTATAATGGTTTTACTTAACTTTGTACCTTAATCAAACAAAAATTCATGAAACACATTATAGCATTTGCAGGAAGCAGTAGTTCCAAATCGATCAACAAACAGTTGGCAACGTATGCATCAACTTTAGTCGAAAACACAGAGGCGCTCGTATTGGATCTCAACGATTTTGAGTTGCCTATTTACAGTTCAGACTATGAAACCGCAAAGGGCATCCCAGATAACGCCACACGTTTTTTGGAATTACTAAAAAAAACAGACGGGATTATCATCTCGCTTGCCGAGCATAATGGCTCCTATGCTACCGTATTTAAAAACTTGTTTGATTGGTTGTCAAGAGCAGAGCCTAAGAATTGGTTGGGAAAACCAATGCTTTTACTGTCGAGTTCGCCAGGTGAGCGGGGTGGGCAAACGGTAATGGATATGGCCATGGAGCGTTTTCCACGTCATGATGCCAACATTGTGGGGCAATTTTCGTTACCTTTCTTTTATGATAATTTTTCCGACGGAAAAATCACGAATACCGATTTAAATCATCAATTATTAGAAGAGGTTCATCAATTTAAAGCGAGTTTATAATTATGGAAATAAAGACAGAAACATTTAGCACAGGAGGTCGTTTTTACATCGAAGAAAACGGTGAGGTTATTGCCGAAATGATGTTTCAAAAAGATAGTGAAGAACGAATCAACATCGATCATACCGAAGTGGACGAATCACTTCAAGGCAAAGGCGTAGCGCATCAACTGCTGGATACTGCCATTGCTTATGCACGAGAAGAAAATCTAAAGGTTAGGGCAACCTGTTCTTATGCCAAATCGGCCTTGAGAAAAAATTCAGACTATAACGATATTTTAATTTAAACTTGTGATGCTCTATAAGCATCCCTCTATAAAATGGGAAATTTAGCCAAGGAAATCAATTCAAAATTTTCGAGTAATCGCATCAAGGCCTTATTGAATATTTTATATACCGCCAATTGGATTTCGAGTCGACAAATCGAGTATTTAAAAAGCTATGACGTGTCGCCTCAACAGTATAATATTTTAAGGATTTTGCGTGGTGCAGATGGTCCTTTAAATGTGAACACCATTAAAGAAAGGATGATAGAGCGCTCGCCAAACACTACGCGTTTAATGGATAAGCTTTGTGCCAAGCACTTGATAGAGCGCTTAACTTCGGAAAACGATAGGCGCATCGTCAAAATCAAACTCACAGCGCAAGGAGAAGACTTACTCAAAGCCATCCCCGATGATTTTAATACGGATTTACTTAAAAATTTAACTGAGGAGGAAGCGGAACAGTTGAGTGAGCTCTTGGATAAGATGCGCTAACAAATAGATACAATTTTAAAATAAGACTTATGAAAACAGTTATTCACACGAAAGATAGTAGAGGGCATGCAAACCATGGCTGGTTACAAGCCAACCATTCATTTAGCTTTGCCAATTATTTTGATAAAGATCGCATGAATTTTGGCGCTCTACGAGTGCTTAATGATGATTTAATCGCGCCAAAAATGGGTTTTGGAACGCATCCGCACAAGGATATGGAAATCATTACCATTCCGTTAAAGGGCGTTTTAAAACATCGGGATAATATGAACGAGGCTTGGCAATCGGTACTTCCGGGGGAAGTGCAAGTGATGAGCGCAGGAAAGGGCGTTGAGCATTCTGAAATCAATGGCTCCAATGATGAGCATTTGAGTTTGTTTCAAATTTGGATCATTCCAAATAAAAACAACGTGACCCCAAGATATGGTCAAAAACGATTTGCTGCGGAAGACAGAAAAAATAAACTTCAACTTTTGGTGTCCTCCTTTGAAAATGAAGATGAAAACATCTTGAAAATCCATCAAGATGCGCAACTTTCCCGATTGGATTTATCAGCTAATCAAACTTTTGAGTATAATCTCAAGGGGGAACTTCGTGGTGTTTATATGTTGGTCATCTCCGGAAAAAGTTCCGTGGAAAATCAACACTTGCAAACCCGAGATGCGATTGGGGTGTCTGAAACAGATCACTTTTCAATTAAAGCGGAAGAAGATACCGAATTATTGATAATTGAAGTCCCAATGTAACTTGATTTTTTAATAAAAATAGCAAAAGAGCACTTATGAAAATGAGTGCTCTTTTGCGTTTAGAGACTGCTTTTTCTTCAGTATAAAAATACAAAAGGCAATGAGTATTCCAGATCCTGCCATGGCAGCACCAACCCAATCGGCAGAAGTAAAACCGTAGCCCATGGCAATGGGTAAGCCTGCAAAATAAGCACCAGACGCATTGCCAATATTAAAAGCACTTTGGTTAAGTGAGGAACCCAAGGTTTCAGCGCCTTTTGACGATCTAATGATTAACATTTGAATTGGGGTCGCAATCGAAAACGACACCATACCGATCACAAAGGTCATCACCAGCACCATGACTTTATCTGATGCTAGAATGGCATTGAGAGACAGGCTAATAACCATCAAAAAAAGGACCAGGGTCACCGTGTTTAAGGGTGAGAACTTCTCCGTAAGTTTAGCACCAATAAAATTTCCAATCACCATGCCCAATCCCGCCAAAATCATGGCGTAGGATACCACGTCTTCAGAATGTTTGGCAACTTCAGTAATTAAAGGTGCTATATAACTGTACCAAGCGAAAAAACCACCGGTACCAATGGTAGTCAATAAGATAATGAGCCAAAGTTCAACGCGCTTAAATATTTTAAATTCACTTAAAAAATTGGTTTCAGAAGACTTTTTGAGCACTGGCATCCAGAATTTAACACTTAAAACAGCGATAACCCCAACAACACCTACCATTAAAAAAGAAACACTCCAATTAAAGTTTTTACCTAAATACGTGCCCAAGGGCACCCCAAGAAGGTTGGCAACCGTTAATCCGCTAAACATAATGGCGATCCCTTGGGCTTCTTTACCTTCTTTAGATAGTTTACCAGCAACGATAGCGCCAATTCCAAAAAATGCCCCATGCGGTAAACCAGATAAAAAGCGTAAGATCATAAATGAGTTATAGCCTGTTGCAAATGCCGATAAGGTATTGAACACGGTAAACCATAACATGAGTGCAATCAATACCTTGTTTGCGGGCCATTTACTGCCTAAACCGGTAAGTGTAGGGGCGCCAACGACCACACCCAATGCGTAAGCTGAGATAAAATGCCCAGCCTCGGGAATGCTAACGTTAAAAGCTTGTGCCACATCGGGCAAGATGCCCATGATCACAAATTCGGTGAGACCGATGCCAAAACCACCAATGGCCAATGATAATAAGGCTTTATTCATTTAAGATGTAATTAATTTTTAAAAAATAAGTTGCAAAAATAGAGATCATGGCTCTATAGATCGCAGATAATTTGATAATAAAACGTTAATTTGGAAGTTGCGAAAATTGGGTCTGTTTTTTTATTGAATCCGTTAAAATCACGACCTAAACCCTGCTTAATGATTGTAATCATTTTAAAATGAAGACCTGCAAATTTGTTGATGATCTCTAAGATTTAGAACCAGATCTTCTCTTAAAAACCCATATTTACAGATGATTTTTTGCTAAAATAATCGATATTTGTAGTTCTCTTAAAAATTACGAATTATGGCAATGAATAAAAATACGGTTTTGGCTTGGGCTACCACAATTATGATAATAGTAGGATTAGGTTTAATTGCCATGGGTGCATTTAAATATCAAGAAGTGGCTGGCTACGGATTTGCAGCTGTTGGGATTGGTTTTTTTGCCATTGCTTGGGTGTTTAATGCATTAAAGGGGCGCGTGTAATTAGTTTTTAGGTCTTATGGAGGTGACATTAAAGTCAGCAATAACTTTAAGACGAACCATTAACAACAAACGACAATGAGTGACGATAAAAAAGTAATATTTTCTATGTCTGGTCTAACCAAGACCTTTCAAAGTGCAAATACACCAGTACTCAAAAACATTTATTTGAGTTTCTTTTATGGTGCAAAAATTGGGATTTTAGGGCTTAATGGATCTGGTAAATCTACCTTATTAAAAATTATAGCGGGCGTAGATACCAATTACCAAGGGGACGTAGTATTTGCGCCTGGGTATACGGTGGGCCACCTAGAACAAGATCCGCAATTGGACGATGATAAGACCGTAATGGAAATTGTTCGTGAAGGTGCTGCGGAAACTGTTGCCATTCTTGAGGAATATAATACGATCAACGATCAATTTGGGCTGGAAGAAGTGTACAGTGATCCTGATAAAATGGAAAAATTGATGAACCGTCAGGCGGTACTTCAAGATCAAATTGACGCTGCAGATGCTTGGGAACTCGATACTAAACTTGAAATTGCCATGGATGCGTTGCGTACTCCAGATGCCGATAAAAAAATAGGAGTACTTTCTGGTGGTGAACGTCGTCGTGTGGCCTTGTGTCGCTTGTTGCTTCAAGAACCAGACGTATTGCTGTTAGATGAACCTACCAACCACTTGGATGCCGAATCGGTACATTGGTTAGAGCATCATTTGGCACAATACAAGGGCACCGTGATTGCTGTAACGCACGATAGATACTTTTTGGATAATGTGGCGGGCTGGATCTTAGAGTTGGATCGCGGTGAGGGCATTCCTTGGAAGGGGAACTATTCTTCTTGGTTGGACCAAAAATCGAAACGCATGGCTCAAGAAAGCAAGACAGCTTCCAAACGCCAAAAGACTTTAGAGCGTGAGCTCGAGTGGGTACGTCAAGGTGCCAAAGGGCGTCAGACCAAACAAAAAGCACGTTTGAACAATTATGATAAATTATTGAGCCAAGATCAAAAACAACTGGATGAAAATTTAGAGATTTACATTCCTAACGGTCCAAGATTGGGTACCAATGTGATTGAAGCGAATTCCGTGAGCAAAGCTTATGGCGATAAATTGTTATACGAAGATTTAAATTTCAAATTGCCCCAAGCCGGAATCGTTGGAGTTATAGGCCCCAATGGTGCTGGTAAAACCACGATTTTCAGAATGATTATGGGTGAGGAGGCTCCAGATAAGGGCGACTTTATCGTTGGAGAATCTTCAAAATTAGCGTATGTAGATCAAAAGCATTCCAATATTGATCCTGAAAAATCCATCTGGCAAAACTTTAGTGATGAACAAGAGTTGATCATGATGGGAGGGAGACAAGTAAATTCTAGAGCCTATTTGAGCCGATTTAATTTCTCTGGAAGTGAGCAGAACAAAAAAGTAAAATTACTTTCGGGTGGGGAGCGCAACCGCTTGCATTTGGCCATGACCCTAAAGGAGGAAGGTAATGTATTACTTTTGGATGAGCCCACCAATGATCTTGATGTTAACACCTTACGAGCATTGGAGGAAGGTTTGGAAAACTTTGCGGGTTGTGCTGTGGTCATCTCTCACGATAGATGGTTTTTAGATCGCATCTGTACCCATATTCTAGCTTTTGAAGGTGACAGTCAAGTGTACTTTTTTGAAGGGAGTTTTTCCGAATACGAAGAAAATAAGAAAAAACGACTTGGTGGCGACTTAATGCCGAAACGTATCAAATATAAAAAATTGGTGCGCTAGTGAAGTATGAAATTCCAAAACACAAAAAAGCCTGCAATTGCAGGCTTTTTTTATGTTCTTTATGGAATCTGTTAATTATTCGAATCGTATAAATGGCTCTCTGTAAAATCCTTATAGCTTTTGTCCACTTTCTTTTTGAAGTCACTATTGTTTAAAAGGCGTCTACTTTCTGCCTTTAGCTTAAACATTTTAATAACTGCAGCACCAATAAAAATAGAGAAAATAGCAGCGGTAATTATTAAAACTATAGTGAGTTGAGTGGCACTCACTAGTACGAAATTACGAAGAATTGTTATAAACATAATAGCAGATTTAATAGAATAGGGGACTCAAATATACACTTTTAATCGAATGCTCAACTCATTTAATTACAATAAAGTTTTCAATTTTAAATACTTAAGTCCCAATTTCTATTTTTATTTATACCAATCCAATTGCACTACTTCTATGCTTTCATCGCCTTGGTTAACTAAGGTTTTAAACTTTTCAACATCTGCAAAACCTTCGGTTCCTCGGTAATGATAAGGATAAACTTTGGTAGGTTTGAACTCTAAAACTGCGCTTACCGCACTTTCAACGGTCATGGTATATGGCAAATTCATACAAACGAAAGCGATATCGATATTTTCCAATTGTCTCATTTCAGGAATATCTTCAGTATCTCCAGAAATATAGACACGTTCATCACCAAAAGTAATCACATAACCATTTCCTCGGCCTTTTGGATGAAATTTCAGCGCTTCTTCCCTTAAATTATACATCGGGATCGCTTCTATTGAATAGCCCATGATGTTTTGAGTGTCTCCATTATTCAGTACCACTAATTTACCATACTCAAAATCTTCTGGAAATTTATCTGAAACTGCTTTTGGAGCAACAATGGTTGCACTTTTTAAATCTAAGCTATTAAGTGTTTCTATTTGGAAGTGATCATCGTGTATGTCTGTAATCAATACTAGTTTTGGTGCTGCATATGATTTAAATGCCTCTGCATCCCCTGTTGGATCTACAAAGATGGCATCATCACCATACGTTAATACCATGGTGGCATGGGATATGGGCGAAATTTGTAATTCTTTTTCCGAGACATCGGATTTAGAGGTAACTGCGGAAGCACTGGCGCTCATATCTTCTTTTTTAGCTTGTTTTTCTTCAGATTTACAAGCGAATAGCATCAACAAGCACAAGGTCGTGAATAAGGAATAGGTTTTCATAATTATCAAAGTTTTGGATAAAGATACTCACAAAAGCAATTTTCACAATAAAGATGTAACAATTTCTTAATTTTTTCTACTTGTAAATTGCGAATGTAATAGTTTCAAAAATCATATTTTTTAACGACATTGCTATTCCAAAATAATTTTCAACCTAAAACACTAGCTAAAATTATGTCTGACGATTTTGATTTATTGGAAACCAATTCAAACGAAAAAAGCGAAAAAGTAGATGTCAATTGGGGCAAAGCCATTGACACGATGAAATCTAAATTAGCGCAGGAAGATGACCCGGAAAGTCGTCAAAAAATACTAAATGCCACTTTAGATGATGTGGTGCACATGGCTGAAAAAGATCGTACTACACTTTTGGATGCTATTAAAGATCTTACCGATTATCAAGATGAAGTTGGAATTATTTTTGAAAAATTTTCCTCACTAAATGCCACCGAACAAAAGGTTATCGATGATGCCATCAAACGTTTGGAACGCGCCAAAGTAGAATTGGAAGATGCTGAGGCAAAACCAGATACCTGGTGGAATAATCTTTGGGGACGCAAAAGCAAAATAAAAGAAGCCACTACAGAACTTCAACAAGCCCAAAAAGATAGAGACGCAGCCGATAATAAGGCCAAGGCGTTGTTTCAAGAACGTATTGAAACTGCCGATGTGCAAACCTTGCTCAATGAGCTCAGTTTTAAATCGCAAGCTGCAGTGACCCGCTTAAAAAATCGGGAAGTCGAAATAAAGGAAGTAGAAGATAAATTGCAAACTGCCATTGTTGAAGCCACAAAAAATCATACGCGGGCTTTAGAAAAGAAAAAGGAAGTTGAAACGAAGTTGGAAGAAAAATACGCTGCACTAAAACAAGCGCGCCAAGCTTTAGAGGAAATTGTAGACAAGCAAACTGCAGATTATGCACAAGCTATTGGTAAAGTCACAACTCTAGAACAAGAAGTAGAAGAACTGGAAGGACTTAAAAATGCCTACACCACTTTAGCAGCTTCAAAAGATAGTTTTGTACACAAGCATAACTTAACCATTAAGGTATTGACCTCGCTTAGAAGCAATCTCCAAACGCACCGTGCAAAACTGAAGAGTGATACTGAAGAGCGCCTTAAGTATTACGACGGGTATGTTGTGGCCTTGAAAGCAAGAACCGATCAAGAATTTGCAGCTATTTTAGAACACTTAGGGGTTAAAACCGATGAACATATTGGTGAAACCTTGGCCTCCATGCATACCGCAAGTGCCAAGGCCAGACAAGAAATGATGAACAATATCCCGGTGCACGAAAAAGTGATGCAAGGTGTTTACAGTAGTTATGCCGAGGCTTTGCACGAAATTAGAGCCAAGGATGTTGACATTCAAAAAAACTTTGCAGAGCGCTACGGAATTGATATGAAAGAGATTTTTGAGGATTATTATAATGCAGATGCTGGAGCACCAACAGGTAGTGACGGGAAACCGAGCCCAACTCCGAAACCAAAAGCTGGTACTGACGATTTATTATCCTAAGCCATTCTGTACGTTAATCGACATGGCCTAAATTTTTATGAGGTCCATCGTTTAGATGTTACAATCGTTGCACCAAATAAAAGGACCCCTTGCGTTAAGACGAAAAATGAAGCCCCCCAGTTATGATCGTTACCCCCTTAGATTCCGCTATATTAGATTCTAAAGCACAATATGTTTTTTATCACAAAATGGTCGATTTTGTGTTGAAGGAATTGATTGTGAGCGTCCAAGATCAAAAGTTGTGTACCCATAATGAACTGATTTTTTTTAATCAATATTGCGATTTACTGCTATATTCCGTCGAGGCCATGCGTGTGAAGTACATGTATGACCAAGAAGATCATATGAAGGTGGATCTTACCGATTCTGGTTTTCCTAATTATTTGGAGTTTCGCTATTTATTCAACGACCTATCCTTAAAAGGCAATTACTTGCACAAACTTAAGGACGTTAGTGTATTGCAAGAAGAATTTCTCAACCAATTATTACACAAAAAAGAGCCCATTAAAAAAGACAAGCTTTTCGAAGCAGCGTCAATTGTGTATTATACATCTGTAGAAAAAAAATTCATTTTTAATCGCTTTGTTCAGGGTAAAATCTTAAATGCACCAACAGGTTCTCGAGGAGCCTACATGACCAGTTGGAGTTTTTATGATGTATCGCACAATCGACCCTTTGTATGCTTCATGTATTTCGATTACGAAGGAAAAAACATCGAAAATTATAAAAATGAAATTTATGAAGTGCTAAAAAGTACCGCCGATCGTGATATGAACTTAGATACCATGGCGTATGGTATTGACCGAAAACTGCCAGATCTGCAACCCAAGTATTTTAAGAGAATCGATTTAGGGCCTTTCCATAATGTATTTGCAAAGGATGAAAATGAAATCACGCACGCTATTTTAAAAAGTATTTCGAATAAAGAAGTTCCTTTGGAATCCTACGCACTTTCGTTGAGAATTGACGAGCTCAGTTCTGATGGAGAATTTACGGAAGGTGGCTATTTTAGCAAACAAACCTTGCAAAAGTGGGGAGCAATTCAAAATAAAAAATATGTTTTTGCTCCACATCGCATCATTCAGCTCCTGTATAGTAAAACGCCAGAAATTATGGGTACGCTTACAAAGGCACCTTTTGAAGTGAGCAGGATGCAGTAAGCAGATGAAGTCTTTAGTAGGTGTCGCTATAAATTGGATAAATTTATTTATTAAGTTGAACAAAGCGTCATTACATATAAAATAAGCAAAATCAAAGACGATAAAAATGGCATTAAAAACGTTGGTAGCGTATCAAAAAGGATTTAATCCAGCTATGGAAATTTTTCAGGTGACAAAGTCCTTTCCAAAATCAGAGCTCGTTGGTTTGACTTCTCAAATGATTCGTTCAAGTCGTTTGCTATGTTGGTATATCGCCGAAGCTTATCGGAAACGACAGCAAGAGAAATATTTTAGAAGTAAATTATCCGACGCCGATAGCGAAAATTTAGAAACCCAACGATGGTTAGATTTTGCGCTTGCATGTGATTTTATTTCAATTGAAATATGTGATAATTTGACTAAAAAAGTAACGAAGTGGGCAGCCTCCTCAATTACATGATGAACAATCCCGATAAATTTAATATTCAAGAGTGAAATTTGAAGACCGCAGACTTACGACTGCTAAATGAAGACTAAAAAAATATGGAACATAATTCTACTTTCCCCATAAAACAAAACGAATTGGACATACTTCGCGATGAAGCTACCTCCTACATAAAGAGTGTGCAATGGGAGCAAGGGCAACGTGCTAAGCATAAAGATAAAGATGCCAAGGATGATTCCATTTTATTGTACCTCAATCGCGCCAAGGGCAATGCTGCGGAAAGCAGCTCGGTCTCAAAAACAATCTTAGAACTCAAAAAACGACTCTTGCCAGAGTCCATCGCCATTCCCTTGCATTTAAATCAAACATTATATGCGGTACAAGAAGGCCTCACCCTTGGGATTTGGATTAAAGACAGTTATTACGATGCTTCAGGCTTATCCAGTTTAACTGAAAACAAATCGGCTTTGGATACTTCAGGAAAACGAGAATACGAGAGTAAGATGCAAACTGCTACTGCGTTTATGCTGTTTTCCGCAGCTTATAAAATAGTACATGATTTGCAGGCTTCAGTTTCTGACGATCTTAGTGTGATGAAAAACAAATTTGCGGGCATCCCAGAAGTGTCCTTAATGTCACCATCAAAGGGATATTCCTGCGCTATGTTTTATTTTGATAAGTATTTGGGACATCCAGAGATGATCAAGTCCGATCAAGACGTAGTGGATTTTACTGTCGTTTATTTCGAGGCACTGATTGCCGAAATTCAAATGCGAAAGAGCAGTTTGGAGTACACCGAAACGATCATTGACAGAACTTACAAATTAGAAAAATCGGAATTTTCAATTTCGGGGTGGGACAATGCGTTTCAAGGTGCTGCAAAGAGTGTAGAATTCAATAAAATTTATTTTGAGCAAATTGTTGGCAATAGAGATGCCAAACACTTTGCGCGACGTTTAACCGAGCGCATGCTAAGCTATGATTTCACAGCTCAAAAGAATCCGTTTCAAGAATTGGGCGGTTTTATGCCTGTGTTTATGGGCTACGGAATTCCGGGAACGGGAAAAAGTATGCTTATTGCAGCCATCGCAACACGATTAAAGGAACATTGTGACCATTTGGACATCCCATTTTTGTTTCATCCGATGCCAGATACGCTGATTTCAACCTTTCAAGGCGGTTCTGCGGAAAAAATGGTGGATTGGATGAAACCCATGCAAGATCCTTCAAAATTAATTTTTGCACCTATCGATGATGCCGAAAATAATTTGCAGGAACGTACCGCACAAGGCGTTTCCGCAGGTGTAAAGGAAGTGATTGGGGTATTTTTGAGATATACCGAAGGCGCTTATGCGGTAAACTACGGGAACAGTTCCATTGGCTTATTTACAAACCTCCCAGAAATGTTGGATAAGGCGGTCATCTCAAGGGTTCAAGGTCGTTTCAAGATTGATGGGGCACGAACGGAACATGATTTTTTGGATCAAGATCACCTGTGGTGGCAAAAGTTTGATGACACCATGCCAAATTTCGTCAATATGAAAAACCCAGAGCATTATAAGTATCTTAATGATCAAGGTTTAGCAAAGCATATGGGTGAGATTTTGAATGTGTCCAACAAACCTACCGAAACACGTGTTTTGGAGGTTTATGATAAGGTTGAACAGCAGTTTCAGACCAATGAACAACTGTTTTACGCGAATTTGTATCAAGAAATCCAGAAGGTGTTTCCATTCTTTTCCTCACGTGATGTGCGCAATATTCAAAGCGCCATTTCTTTGCGATTAACAGATTTTGATTTGGAACCCAGTTGGTTCGAGAACCCGGAGACCTATTTCAAAAAAGACTACGAAACCAAGTTGGGCATGCTTCAAGAGTTGATGCGTGCTAATATGAAAGGTTTGAATTTTTCTGAAATACGCCGACAAGAAGTCGTGCGCTATTTAGATAACGTCGCAACCATTGCGGATACCGATTTTAAACGCAAAGTAGAGCAGCGCGTCAATCAAATGCATATAGATTTAGAAGCACGGGAACAATTCGGAAAGTAAAAATGTTTAGGTGACAACCAAGAAAGAAGATTGGCTTAATATGTATAGAATCAAAAATATCACACATACAACGCTTTCAAATGAGTGGGCAAGTTTGAACCGAATTGATTATGATTATCAATTCAAAAATGGAACTTGGAAACGTTTGTCGCGAGAAAGTTATGATCGCGGAAATGGCGCTGCCATTTTGTTATACAATGTTGAAAATGGAACGGTGATTTTAACCAAGCAATTTAGAATGCCAATTTATGAGAACACCAAAGTCGATGCCATGTCAATTGAAGTTTGCGCTGGTGCCATCGATAATAATGATGCGCCCTTAGAAACCATTATCCGTGAAACGGAAGAAGAAGTAGGCTATAAAATTACCAAGGCCAAACAGGTGTTAACAGCATATACGTCGCCTGGTGCACTCACTGAAAAAATGTTTTTGTTCGTGGCAGAGTATAACCAGAAGCTCAAGGTAGATGAAGGCGGAGGCTTGGAGAGTGAAGATGAAGACATCGAAGTTTTAGAATTACTCTTTTCCGAAGCATTGGAAATGATTGAAACAGGAGAAATTGCCGACGCCAAATCCATTATGTTATTGCAATATGCGCAAATTAATGAGTTGTTATAATTGAAAAAATGTCGACTTCATAAAACAAGCCACAAGCATTTCACATACCTAGATCCTAAACGTAGAGAGTAACCCTTAAAAAGAGTCCTGTTGTAGCAGGAACTAAAAATGCAAAAGTTAAAAGCAGCACATTTATATAGAAGTGAACTCATCCCCATTTCAGGAAAATTGGTGGAGCGTTATAACAAATGCTTGGTAAAATTAGGCTTTACGGAAACCAAGCTCAACAATTTTTCTATAGATGGTATTGGTTGGAGCCCAGAGATTGCCAAGGAAAAGGAAGAAGCGCATTATTTATGCAATGGGGCTTCCAATCCGCACGGAATTATTATCTCTCCTTTACAGCACAATACGCCGGTTTACAGGCCTTACCATACGTTCGATAGGGACATGATGCAACTCATTTTCAAAACCTATGCAGAACAAATTAGGGATATCACCAGAGATTCGGCCATTTGTATTGATTTTGATCAAAAGATAGACAGCTTCTATGAGCCTTTGGATATCTTAAAATATCAAACGGTCCATATCAATTTTCATTTGATGGATAATCTATACCATCAACAGCAGCAACAGTTACAGCTGATTGAGACTTTTAAGAAGGCTAACAATTTCATTGACGAGGAGTTACAGGCTCAGCTTTTGGCATCGGCTAAGACTTATGGCGATCTCCGTTTGAGAAACTTGGAATTACCCGCATTGGATTTTGAAACCAACTCGTTTTATACCGAAGCATTTGGAGGGGTTTACCTGTTGCGTGATTTTATTGCGCCCATTGTTATTTTTCAAGATATGAAATGGTATAAGGAGGCTATAAAAGATACGGTTCAAGAAGTGATTATTTTTCACATCTCGCAGCCAGAATTAATGGCAAAATTACGGGATCACCTTATCATTAGTTATGATTTAGGAGCCATTGTAAAGACGGAGCGCTATGAACGAATTAAACGTTTTACTATGGCCCAGCACTTAAAAAACACATTACATCCCGTTCAAGCCATTTTGGATGACCCCGTTTTATTTAAAAGTTATTTGAATAAATTGGATATTGAGACGCGCAAAATAGTGATGAGCGTAGAACGCTATCTCGAAAAAACGGAAACCAGCAATGTCTATAAAATTTCAGATATCGTAGATAACGATTTATTTGAAGCCTTACATGAGCCTCATTCTAGCTTACCTGCCAAACATCAAGATTTAATTTGGAAACTGCTGGTCAATGTTGCTCCAAAGGATGTGTTATTTCTGTATTGGTACGACAAGCAATTATTTTATAAAGTGTATGAGCCCCTCGATGATTCGTTGAAAGACTGGATTATTGAGGTGATAAAGAAGCATATTTAGTGGGTAGTTTCAAGCTGTAAATAGGTCAGGGGAAAACTATGAAAGCCAAGAAGAAATTTAGGTTAAAAACTGATTAGTTTCCTATCTTTATAAAATAGAAATCATAAAATTTAAAGCTGAAAATTGATTGAATACATAAGGCTAATGGTCATGAATTCAAACTCTTTAAAGCAAGTATTAAATAGTTTAATGATGTAGTTATGGGCCTAGAAATAATCATCTTTATAGCATCCATTTTATTTGGGGTGTTTCTGTACTGGAGAGAATCCAATGGTAATGGCGCTTACCGCTTGATCAACAAAATGGTAAATAGCAAAAAACTGCAAATGAAACCAAACAATAAAAAAGGTTTCATTTACCAACAGGCCTTTTTGCCACGATTGATTTTTCTAGTGATGGTTTTCTTAATAACTGCAGTAGTAATAGAATTTTTAACGCCTTTGCAAGTGTTGGTAAATTATCAAGGCCTCTCGTTATTTTGTTCTGCCATATTTGGCACCTTGATTGGTACTTATCTGGCAGGTTTTATTATAAAGTCCACTCAGGTTCTCGAAGAGCAGGGGGATTCATTAGAACATAAATTTGATGGTGCGTTAGAGCAAGGCCGAGACTTTTTAGATGATTTAAAAAATAAGGATACCAAGGCGGTAGAAGTGGCTAAAGAAGAAATTAAGGAGGAAACAGAACCCAACAAAAAATCGGCGCGTGAGCGTTTAAAGGACAAAGGTTTGATGTAACTGTAACATTATGGCAAAAAAAATTAAGCGTAAAAAGATTAAAAAAAGGAAATTTCGAAGGTATTTTAGTTATTTCTTATTTTGCTTAGCATCTATATTATTAGTAGTCCAATTAAGCCTGACCAATTTTAAAACAGCCTTAACCTTGGATACGCTCTTACCACTTGGCGTTTTATTTCTCATTATTTTACTGCTCTTATTTTTTATTATGTCTAATAAAAAACGAAGAGCTAAAAGAAAGGCCTTAAAACAAGATCGAAAAAACAAAATTCAAAAATGAGTTCATAAACTCCCATACAAACTACCGGTAAAGGGGTAGGTGCTGTTTATGCAATTATATAAAACCAGTTAAACTAAACGCTATGTTTTCAAATTATTGGAGAAGAGGCCGAAAACAAAAAACCATCAGTATTGTGGTGGTTGTAGTTTTAATCATCGCCTTGTTTGTTCTTCGCGACGATTATCAACCTGCTTTATTGTTTGTTAGAAAATATATTTTTGTCGTTTTATTGAGTCTCATTATTTTATTTTTTGGGTTGCGCGCTTTCCGAAATTCTCCAAGTACGGGCAAGCGTTTAGCAATTTTAGCCATGCTCATTGGTTGCTTCGCCCTCGTTTATATTGTAGGCTGGCACCTCAAACTGTATGAGTACATGAAAACTTATAACGTGTTTAATGATCTCAATAAAGTAGAAATAAATGAATTGCCATTGACACAAAACGAACGTATTCAACCCTTGCGTAATATTTTCTCCATGGCCAATGAAAGTGTTGGCGAAACTAAAGATGTGTCACTGCCTCATTTAGTGCGTGTCGATGATGAGAATAAATGGACGATGGCCATACAGCCTTCGGAAAAATATGCGCTCCAACAAATAAGGGATGATATTGAAGAAGTATTTTCAGTGTCCAGCACGTCGCCATTTCCTCGTTTTTCAGCTGAGAATAGAATACCGGTTATCTTTTCCATTGGCGAATCGCTTAAGTTTAGTCGAAACACCTATCATGCGGTGGTGCAACGGTTCAACCCGTGGATGTTGGTCAACTATGAGCCCAGCGACACTTTTTACATGAAAAACGATGAAGGGAGCTGGGTCGAAGTGGTGAGTTTAATCAAGTGGAAAGGCTTTTTCTTTCCGTATCCCAGTTTTGGTGGTGTAATGGTGATTGAAAGTGGTGCGCACGATTTTAACGATTATCTCGAACGGATGGCCATTGGGAAGGGAACATTTATTGCTCCAGATGAGATGCAGAATTATCCGTATTTGACCAAACAAAATACCTTGGCTGAAAAAGTTTCGCGTCTACAAGCAGAGTCTCTTAAATTTTTGGGCGGTTTTAGTGATCCGTTACCATGGAATATGGAAACAGCGGTTAAAATTCCAAATTTGGCCGATGACCAAAATCAACAGCCCTTTGTAACCGATTTTGATTTTTCGGGATCAACCACGAATGCCTACAATGGTCTGTACCATTGGTTTGGTCTTGAGCCAGTGGGCGATGAGCGCACCAGTTTAAGCTACAGCGTTTTTGTACCCGCCGATGGCACCGATAAATTATATTATTATGATCATGCTGCGAAAAAACAGGGATATGCAGGGGTGTCGGCCATGCCTCTAAAAGTTATAGAATCCAGAAAGGAATTTGACTGGTCGGTCAATAAGCCCGTGGAGTTTAGGCCCTACATTAAAGATATCGCAGGTCGCAGGCGTCTTTTTTTCCTAGGCACGATTTCTGCCATAAGAGATTCCAATTCGGGGCAATTTGATGGGGCAGCTACGCCCGATCTTGCTTTGATAGATAGTGAATATCGCGATGTGGTGTGGATTGATGTTAAACACCCTAGCAGTTGGGACCAAGAAATATATGATCAATTAAATGAAGCCTGGAGAGCAAGTGAGGGGATTGGTTATTATTATGAGCAGGAACAAACGGACGAGGATTTAGTAATTCAGAATGCAGTTGACTCCATCATGGCTGTACCACAAACCGATATAAACAGAGAAGAGATCAATAAATTACAGCAGCGATTGGACTCTTTAAAAGCCATTACGCCCAAAGATTAATTTCAGTGGTCGTCCAACTTAATTTTTACTTTCAGTATCTAAAAAAACAGCTAATCCTTGCGCTGTTTTTGTAAGCTATGCTTGTTATTTATAAGATAATGCCTTCTTTGGCACGAATAAAGTCCGTAATGAGATAGGTAATCAATTTCCCAACTTGACGTTCGGTTGCTGGGGTTGGTGCTGCTTCACAGATATGCAAGTACCTTACCTTTTTCTCTGAACCAAAAAAGTGAACAAATTGTCGCGCCTGTTCTGAAGAAAAACCGCTTGGGGTTATGGCACTGCTTGGTATATTTTTAATGGCATCACAGTCTATCTCAAGTCCAAAATGCCGATCAGCTATGTGGGTCAGCGCAACAGTCATTTCTTCCTGCAAGTCAAGGGGTTTTCTTATGCTCATTGCTTCAAAGGTAGTGTATTGTATGGCTTTTAATTTTTTTAAGGTTTGTGAAATTGCTTCCGATATGTAATTTTCATGAATTCCGAATATGAAGTAGCGTTTTAAAAAGCCTTCCGCGAAAGCGTAAGAAAACCCATTCCCACTATGTCGGCCTTCTTCAGATCTAAAATCGTGATGGGCATCAAAGTTAATGGCATTAATAGGCTTTTTTAGGGCCAGCGCTGTCCCCTTGATATTAGCGTAAGCATTGTTGTGCCCACCACCAACTATAATGGGGATTTTACCAGCACTTACAATTTGATGTACCAAATGTGTAACCGCTGCATCTATTATATTCACCATTTTTCGGGCTTTTTTTATGCTTTTTTTGAGCGAAGGATCCAGAGTATTCACTTTTTCTTGAAACTCCTCAAATTCCAAACAGCCTAAAATTAAAACGCTTTTGGCATGGGTGAACGCATGACTTTGAATATTCAATAACGATTTTAGGGTAGCTTCCCATGCATTTTCCGTCCCAAGGTTACCGTGGTTCGCAAATACACCTACAGATTCTTTTATGCCAAAAATAACGTAGGTAACGTCTAAAGAAACAAGTTGTTCGTATATAGAGTTGGAGTTGGTCACAACAGAAACTTGCTCTCCAAATTTGATTTCTTTAGAACGCTTATTGAGTAATTGATCACGATTGGTTGCAGTAAAGGGTTTTAAATATTTCATGGTAAAGGATAAATTTGCTATTTTGGAGGGCATCATTAATTTGACGCTCCAAAAACTCTAATTAAAAGTAAATTAAAAACATTAACAAGAACTACATCAACAAGAGCTAAAAGTAAAACTTATGGAAAATTCAAATAGTAAAAATACAGGTTTAAAAATAGCGTTGGGCATATTGCTCGTGCTTTTTGTAGGCACTGGAATTTATACCCTAAACCTTTATAATGATAAAAAGGACAATGAACTTGCCTTAACCAAGGAAAAAGATCAAGTGATGAAAGATCTCAATGTTATGGCTCAACAATATGACGTTGCCATTGAGAATAATACTATTGCAAATGATGATTTATTAGATGCGCGAGAGCGTATACAAGGGTTAATAGATTCATTGAAAGTCTCGCAAAATAGCGTTAATAGTTTGTGGAGCTATAAAAAGAAATTTATGGCCTTACAAGATGAAATGAATGTGCTCATGACCGAAAATGGAAAGCTCAAATCAGAAAATTCGTTGTTGGCTACCTCTTTGGACAGCACGAATGTACGATTGGCTGAACGGAATGTTTTTACCGATTCGCTATTGGTACAAAATACACAGTTGGCTGAAGTTGTTGAAAATGCAGCAGTGTTACAAACGGTGGACTTAAAAGGATTTGGTGTGATTGAGCGGAGCTCTGGAAAATTGATTCCTACCGAAAGATCTGGTCGCAGTGATAAGATTAGAGTATGTTTTACGATTGCTAAAAACGCCTTGGTTGGCGCTGGTGACAAGGAATTGTATATTCAAGTTTTAGATCCCAAAAACAATGTGTTGGGCGCAAATCAACAAATCCAGTTTGGTGAAAAAGTACTCAATTACAGCGTGGTAAGTAAATTTAATTACGAAAATCGAAACTTAAACGTTTGTGAGTTTGTATCACCAAATGACAAATTTGAAGATGGTCGCTATGTCGTGAATGTTTTTAATAAAAAGGAAATGATTTCCTCTACGGAATTTACGCTGAAATAGTCAAAATAGTAGAACACACAGAAAAAAATCCGAAGGGCATAAGTCCTTCGGATTTTTTTATTTCCCCCCTAAGAGGTTTTTGATACTTCGACGTATGTCTTTTTTTTATGGAATCAATCAACTTTGCGCCCGTTAATAATTACCGTTTCGATGCAATTTTCGCCAAATGAATAAGGTAAATATTGATAGCCTGGAATTGGTTTAGTGATGATAATGTTGGCCTTCTTTCCTCTACAAATGCTTCCGTATTGATTAGAAATTCCCATGGCGTACGCCCCATTAATCGTCGCTGCATTTATAGCTTCTTCCGGCGTCATGTTCATCTTAATGCAAGCAGTACTCACCACAAAATTCATGTTTCCGCTAGGTGTAGATCCAGGATTATAATCCGTTGCCAAAGCCAAGGGTAAACCAGCATCTATTATAGCTCGGGCTGGCGTATAAGGAATACTTAAAAAATAAGAACAACTGGGTAAGGCCACAGGCATGGTCCCTGATCCTTGCAATGCTGAAATATCAGCTGCTTCCAAAACTTCCAAATGATCTACAGATAAGGCTTTGTATTTAACACCAAGCGCGACGCCTCCAAAGGCATTGAACTGGTTGACGTGAATCTTCGGGGTCAAACCCGCTTTACTGCCCGCATTTAACACAGTTTCGGTATCTTCTAAATCAAAATAGCCTTTTTCGCAAAAGACATCAATATATTCCGCTAAATTTTCGGCACATACTTGTGGTATCATTTCGTTGATAACGACATCCATATAGCCAGCCTTATTATTTTTAAAGGCTTTTGGTATGGCATGGGCTGCCAATAAGGTGGCTTTGATTTTTACTGAAAAATCCTTCTTGAGTCGTTTGATGACCCGAAGCATTTTTAGCTCTGCTTCAACAGTTAGCCCATATCCCGATTTAATTTCCAAAGCGCCGGTTCCCATTTTAATAAGGGTGTTTAATCGGTTGGCAGCTTGTTCATAAAGCTCATTTTCCGAGGCGTGTTGTAATTTTTCGGCGGAATTTAAGATTCCACCGCCACGATTTGCAATATGTTCATAAGTGAGACCATTGATGCGGTCTACGAATTCTTGTGTTCTATCTCCTGCATACACGAGATGTGAATGAGAATCGCACCAAGCAGGCATCACGACTTTGCCAGTAGCATCTATAGTTTCCTCTGCATCAATAGGGGTGTAATCTTCCATTTTACCAAATTCTACAATGGTATCATCGTCTAGGAGCAAGTAGGCATTTTTTATTAGGGGAAGTGTTTTCATGTCCTTGCCTTTTACAATAGTGACATTGGTGGCTCTGGTTTGAATGAGTTCTTTGATGTTAAGAATTAATATGGACATATATTGAAGTTTAGATTCTAAAATTAATCAAATTATAAGACATAGGTCAATCAAAAAGCGCCAGCCCAATGGCCAGCGCTATATATAACTTAGCTTTATGTGTTTATTTTTTTATGAACTTTAGTGTATGTTGTTCATCTCCTATTAACAGCGTATAAAATCCGTTGGATAAATTAGACACATCAAGGCTCCCATTAGAGCTAAGGTTGGACGTGAGTACCAACTTCCCAACCACATCATAAACTTGAACAGTCTGATTGTCGGAAGTTAGACCTTTAAAATTTAATACATTTGAGGTTGGGTTAGGGGAGACGCTCAATTTTTGAACGCTGTGATTGTTGGTTGACAGCACAATACGTTCATTCGCATACCAATCTAAACGATCTGCATTGTTTCCCAATGAAGCAATGTCCAGATCGCTATCGCCATCAAAATCTGCTACCGCAATAGAAAATATTTGATAATTATTATCGGTCACCACGGTAGGCGTTTCACTTGGACTTGCATTATTCACCCCTTGAAAATAGACAATCGCGTCGTCGTTGGACCCGCTATCGGTCACAATAACTTCGTTAAAACCGTCACCATCCAAATCGACAACTTCAACCGCACCCGGTCGGCTGATAATACTGGTATCTTGCACAAGGGTTTTAGTAGAAGCTCCATTTTTAATCTTATTGTACCAGGCCACTTCACCATTAGTATTGTCTACTTTTAAAACATCCAAAGCTCCGTCATTGTTAACATCTGCAAACATAACTTCCAACAAATAATTGCCACCACTATCTACAGTAACAGTATCTTTAATCCACGAAACGCTAGTGCTGCCACTTTCAATATATTGATTGTAAAAAATTTCAAGACTTTGAGTATTGAAGAATCCTACCACAATATCCAAATCGCTGTCACCGTCAAAATCTGCAATATCCAGATAGTTGGGACCATCTGTAGTAGCATCATCTATGGGTGTTTCTAATACAAAATTGCCAGCGCCATCGCCAGAGTACCATACGGTTCTATTATCGCTATAGGAAACAGTCGCAAGGTCAATATTTCCATCGGCATTGATATCACCTGCTACCACACTTCCTGGTCCACTAAGGGCATCATCCACAATAACTTCTTCTGAAAAACCTCCAGCCCCATCACTTAAAAAATACACCAATTTATTTTGGGAAATCGACGTCGCGATAATATCATCACCAAATTGACCATCAATATTAGCCACCGTAAGACCATCTACCCAAAAAATGGTAGACGATATTGTGGCCTCAACGGTAAAATTACCAGCACCATCATTTTTATACCATTTGATATAATCTTGTGCAGGTGTTCCCCCATTGTAATCGTAAGTACCCATAACGAGATCTTGATCGCCATCACCGTCCAAATCTCCTGCAACCAACTCATAGGGTTCATTGCCGGTGGAAGGATCAATGCTTTGCAAGGTTGCAAAAGGTTGGGCAAAATTAAGCTGACTTAAGCCTACCATGAATAGGCCACTGAGTAAAATTCTTTTCATATTTAGTTGGTTTTAAGTTTTAAAAATAAACAATTAGACCGTAAAATTTGGATAATAGAGACTAATTCAAGCCTTTAAGCATTATTTGATCTCACCAACCATATCTCGAGGATTCACCCATTGGTCATAATCTTCTGCTGAAACGTAGCCTAAATTGATGGCTTCTTCTTTTAAGGTCGTTCCGTTTTTATGAGCGGTATTGGCAATTTCAGCAGCTTTATAATACCCAATCTTGGTATTTAAAGCGGTCACTAACATTAAGGAATTATTGAGCAATTGCTTGATGACCTCCTTATTTGGTTCGATACCGTTGGCACAATGCATTTCAAAACTGGCACAGGCATCTCCAATCAATTGAGCCGATTGCAATACATTGGCAGCCATAACAGGTTTAAAGACATTGAGTTCGTATTGACCTTGCGTACCGCCAACCGTAACCGCTACATCATTGCCAATCACTTGCGCACAAACCATCGTTAACGCTTCACATTGTGTGGGATTCACTTTGCCTGGCATAATAGAACTCCCAGGCTCATTGGCAGGAATGGTGATTTCACCAATGCCACTGCGCGGACCGGAAGCCAACATTCTTATATCGTTACCAATTTTATTCAATGAGACTGCCAATTGCTTAAGAGCACCATGCGTTTCTACAAGCGCATCATGGGCAGCCAATGCCTCAAACTTATTATCTGCAGAAACAAATGGAAAGCCCGTAAATTTTGCGATGTAATCTGCCACCAATTCGCTATAACCTTTTGGCGTGTTGAGACCAGTGCCAACAGCAGTACCGCCCAAAGCCAATTCAGCTAAGTGCGGAAGGGTGTTCTCGAGAGCTTTAATGCCATGATCTAACTGAGAAACGTAGCCAGAAAATTCTTGTCCCAAGGTAATTGGTGTGGCATCCATTAAATGGGTACGACCAATTTTAACAATTTCCTTAAATTCCTGGGATTTTTTGTGAAGTGTATTTCTTAAAGTGATGACACCGTGAATGGTGTTCTCAATAATTTTCTTATAAATCGCAATGTGCATTCCGGTAGGAAAGGTGTCATTGGATGATTGAGACTTGTTGACGTCATCGTTGGGTTGAATGGTTTTTTCGCCTTCACCAATTATATTTCCCGCAATTTGATGGGCACGGTTGGCAATGACCTCATTAACGTTCATATTGCTTTGTGTACCCGATCCTGTTTGCCAAATAACCAAAGGAAATTGATCATCGTGCTTTCCTTCTAGAATCTCATCACATACTTGTGCAATCCTGTCTCTTTTTTCTTTGGAAAGTACATCTAATTCACAGTTTGTATAGGCTGCTGCTTTTTTGAGATAAGCAAAACCATAGATGATCTCTAATGGCATGGAGGCTTGAGGCCCAATTTTAAAGTTATTGCGAGAACGTTCGGTTTGAGCACCCCAAAGTTTGTTTGCAGGAACTTTTACCTCGCCCATTGTGTCTTTTTCAATTCTATAGTCCATAATTTTTATTGGTTTTTAGTTGTCTCACAAAGTTAATGGTTTTGAATGTTTTTTATACTGAAATTTAAACCAAACCAATTAAGGCGCTTCTGTTTAATGCAAACTTTTAATAAGCCTGTTAATAAAACCCAATCAAACTATTGTAAAACACTACACTTTATTATATATTTGTGCTATCAAAAATAGTACAGATGTTTGAATTTGACCAATATTTAGGATTTTTAGCTTTCTTAACCATTTTAACCATAGGGTTTTGGTTGATGATATTTTTAATAACATTTGTGGTTCCTTACTGGATTGGGGGTTCTTTATTAGAGCGTTTCAACGAGTATAGAGCAGAAAAAAAAGCTGAAAAAGCAAAAGAAGAACAATTGAGTCGTTAAAAAAACGCTCCGTTTTACCATAAAAAAAAGGAAGTCAATTTGACTTCCTTTTTTTGTTTCTGTTTTTATTCTGTCTCATACGCCAGCATAAGTTTCTAGCGGTATACTTCGCTTCGTCTATCCCTGAAACTCAAATTCATCGTCGTTTGTGCCACCGCGTCCATCACGGTCGCGTTCCTTTTTCATGTTAAATCGATAGAGTAGTGATAAGGTCACTTGGCGTTGTCTCCATTGTGATTCTGAATAACGTTCAAAAAATTCGGTGGTGGTAAGCTGTTTTCTTACTCTAGAATTGAAGACATCTCTCACATTCAGCGACAGTGTTGCTTTATCCTTTAATATTTCTTTACTAAACGCAAGATCCATGGTAAAGATGCCTTCGGTTCTGGTTTGAGCACCTTCCGAAGCGCCTCTGTAATTGCCATTCGTTTGCCAATCAATATTTCCCGGTAACGTTACCTTGCTGCTAAAACGCGAATACCAACTAATGTTTTTGGCCCCATAATCTACACCATTGAAATCACCAACCGTTTTAAATTGAAAGATATTGAAACTGGTATTAAGGCGTAACCATTTTTCTGGACTAAACATCATGCCAAACTCACCACCAATTCTTGTATTGTTGGATAGGTTGACAGGAATCGTTCTAATGATATCAATACCATCGGACGTTTGTTGACCTGTGTTTTCTTCCACGCGCTCAAAAGAACCCGATTCATATTGATAATACACTGAAGTGGTTAAGGTTAAATCATCCCAGCGTTTTAAGTAGCCCAAATCGAAGGCACTCGCAAATGCGGGGTCTAAATTAGGATTCCCCTGAAAGACCCGCGTTCGGCTAGATCGAGTGGGAAATGGATTGATGTACCAGCCTCTAGGTCTATTGATACGTCTATTAAAGCCTAAAGTGACACTTTCTTCTTGATCATCGTCCTTGCCCAAATTGTAAATCAAGTTTACAGTAGGGAAGAGGCCCAAGTAATTTTTATTGAAATCAGTATCTATGGGAAACCCAAAAGCTTCTACCAGCTCATCGTCCGATAGTCGGGAATCGATTTTACCTTTTAATTGGGTGTTCTCTAAGCGAAGCCCCAATAAGAATGAGAATTCTCCAAATTTTGTTCCGTATTGTGTGTAAAGGGCATTCACATTTTCATTATAATCAAAAACATTGGTGATGGTATCGTTTATAAAAAACGACGCATCGCTGATGTTCTCCTGTTCCAAACGGTAATCGGTAATTTCATTTTCAAAATTGCCTCTGTAACCCGCTTCAAACTGTGAATCTTCACCAATTGGTAATACGTAATCGGCTTGCAATAGGTATTCCTTTTGATCTTCAGTTGTAAAAATACGTTCTCTTTGAAAATCTGCCTGCGCAGGATCTTGAGACAAGAGGTAATTTTCATTAATAAACGTATTTTGATTTTCCGAGTCGTTTTCATACTGAAAATCAGCGGTGAGTTGATGACCCTCTTCATTGAACTTCGTCATGTAATTCAACGCAAGTTGATAGCTATTCTCATCTTGATTCTCGCGTTCCTTTCTTAAGGTACGCTCTACAACAACGCCATTATTGAAGCGCTCACTATTGTTTCGAGACAGATCGGCATCTTCTTTATACCTGTAAAACACGCTACCGGTAAGCGATGTTTTATCGGACAAGAAATACTCCATGCCAACACTGGCATTATAAGCTCTATTTAATCTCGTGACATCTTGATCTTCTCTAATGCGCTCAAATTCAGGAGCCATCACCTCACCGTCAATGATTCTGTCAAAGTAGGAGGCATCACTAAAACTGTTTCGAGGTGCATCGTTATAACGATAGCCTATTGTGGAGAACAAGTTGAATTTTTCGGTTCTATAATTTAATGAAGCAGCTACTCCTGCATAATCAGGGTTTCCTGCGTTGAGATTTATTGATCCGTTAAAACCCAGCGTTTCCTTTTGTCTTAAAATAATATTCAAAATCCCCGCAGTGCCTTCAGCATCATATCTGGCGGAAGGAGATGTGATGACTTCAACACGCTCAATAGCTTCCGCAGGTAATTGGCTCAAAACATTGGTGTCTCCAAATCCCGCCATGGCAGAAGGTTTTCCGTTGATTAGAATCTTAACGTTTTCATTACCACGTAGACTTATACCGCCTTCTACATCTACCGCTACTGAAGGCACATTATTAAGAGCATCGCTCACCGTACCGCCTGCGGTGGTAAGATCTGAACCAATATTATAGATCTTTTTGTCTAATTTTATTTCAACCGTGGTCCGTTCAGCAACAATTTGCACTTCGTCTAAGGCTGCCATATCCACATCAAGGCCAACGGTGCCTAAATTCATGCTTTCCAGTAAGGCTTTATTGGCATATATTTTTGATTTATAAGAAAGGTATTCAATCTTTACATTATAGGTGCCAGCAACCACTTCAATATCAAAATTACCTTCCAAATCGGTAATACCGCCCGTTACGACCTTTTGGTCAGCGGGATTGATAAAGGAGATGGTAGCATATTCCAAAGGATACCGTTCCTGGGCATCAACAACAGTACCTGTAATGTTAAGTGTGTTTTGGGCAGTTAGCGTCGTAAAACAGCACATTAGGAATAACGAGAGGGCGGGGAAGATTAATTTCATAAGTAGTAGTAGTTTGCTTTAGTTATTGCGTTTGGATTTCTTTCGTTTGGCCTTTTCCTTCTTTGGTTTCCATTTACCAGTTACAGCGTCATCAATTTTTTCCATTGTTTCTTCTGAAACTATCGCCTTTACATCGGCAAAATGACGTAAGCGCATCTTGTCGATTTCATCGCGTGTCTCGTAAGATTTTAGACCTAACAGCTGAATTTTTTTAACTTCATCAAAATAGGAATCCATACTTTGTTGAATAATTTCTTTTTGAAATTCATCCACATCTAGGGTTTTGAGAAAATCTTGAATGTAATTCTGTTTATTTTCCTCTACCTTTTCCTCATAACGTTCTTTTTGACGCTCTTCGGTACTGGTTTGGGCAAAAGCTGTAGTTTGAAGGGTGAGCACTACAAAGCATAGAAGTAAAAATCTTGACATAATAGCTTAAATTATGCACACAAAAATAAGCGTTCAACCCGGTTGACCCCGTTAATTATAAGTTAAAGATTACTTAAAGAATGCCTACTATAAGCTCAGGCGGTCTGCCTATTACAGCGCTATTTTCATTAACAACAATTGGTCGTTCTATCAGTTTGGGATGTTGTACCATGGCTGAAATTATATCGGCATCGGTTAACGATTTGGACTTATAATCACTTTTCCAAATGGCTTCGTTTTGACGTACCAAATCAAGCGGATTAATCCCCAAAAGTGTAATGATTTGTTTTAATTCTGCTTCGGAAAGCCTTTCATCCATATATCTAATGACCTTAAAATTCTTGCCCGATTGTTTAAGAATTTCTAAACCTTGTCTCGATTTGCGACAGCGCGGATTGTGGTAGATTGTGATCATAAGTCTATAGCATGTAATTTCAGTGCTTTTTCAAGTTGGGCTGAGGTTTCAAAATGAATGCCCCTAATGCCCAAAGTTTCAGCAGCCTTGATATTGCGAAGATTATCGTCGATAAAGAGGGCATGTTCTGCATCGATATGAAAACGTTGCAGTGCAATTTCATAAATCTCAGGAAATGGCTTTCGGGTCTTTTCAGCACCCGATACCAAGATTTCCTCAAACCATTGCAAAAACTCAAATCGTTCCAAGGCAATTGGAAAGGTTTCCGCACTCCAATTGGTGAGTGCCACAACCCTATAACTTGGATGTTTTGTCAATTGTTCAAGAATCGCTACCGTGCCCAAATTGGCTGCACCCAACATGGTTTCCCATTGGCCATAAAACATTCTTATAAAGTGCTCATAATCTGGAAAGAGCGCAATACGCTCTTCCGTAGCTTTTTGCAGAGAATAGCCTGCATCTTGATTTTCGTTCCAGTCGAAAGTGCACACATTGTCTAGAAACCATCGCATTTTTTCGCGATCGCCATTAAACGCATCGAGATACACATATTCGGGCTTCCAATCAATGAGCACACCGCCAAGATCAAAAATAATGGTGTCTATTGGTTTCGTATTCAATTCCAAAATCGATTTAAAGTTGATTGTTGTCTTCTTCCTTTTGGCCCATCATCATCAAATAGGCTTTCAAGAAGGGTTCAATATCACCATCCAATACCGCATCTACGTTGCCGGTTTCGTGATGGGACCGTACATCTTTGATTAATTTATAGGGATGTAGAACATAATTTCTAATTTGACTTCCCCATTCAATTTTCATCTTTCCAGCTTCAATATCTTCACGTTGTGCCAGCTGTTTTTGCAACTCAATTTCATACAATTGCGACTTCAACATTTGCATGGCACGAGAGCGGTTATCGTGTTGAGAACGTGTTTCCGAACAAGAGATTTGAATACCAGAGGGTTTGTGCGTCAATTGCACCTTGGTTTCAACTTTGTTAACATTTTGCCCACCAGCTCCAGAGGAGCGCGCTGTAGTAATTTCAATATCGGCAGGATTGATATCAATTTCAATGGTATCGTCTACTAAAGGATAGACATAAACCGAGGCGAAACTAGTATGTCTTTTGGCATTACTATCAAAAGGGGAGATGCGCACCAAGCGATGTACACCATTTTCGCCTTTTAACCATCCAAAAGCATAATTGCCCTCAATTTCCAATGTTACCGTTTTAATGCCTGCCACATCGCCTTCTTGAAAGTTGAGTTCCTTGACCTTAAATCCGCTCTTTTCGGCATACATCAAGTACATGCGCATGAGAATGCTCGCCCAGTCACAAGACTCTGTTCCGCCAGCCCCAGCAGTGATTTGGAGCACCGCACTAAGAGAGTCGCCTTCTTCGGAAAGCATGTTCTTGAATTCGAGTTTTTCGATACTATTGAGCGCTTTTTCATAACGGTCTTCTACGTTTTCGGCGGTGGCTTCGTCTTCCTTGTAAAATTCGTAAATGACCTCCAGGTCTTCCACCAGCGTGGTTCCAGAATTGTAATCTTGAACCCAACTCTTCTTCTCTCTTATGGATTTCATGATGACTTCGGCCTTCTTGGAGTCATTCCAAAAACTAGGGTCGAAGGTTTGTTCTTCTTCGTTGGAGATTTCTATAAGTTTGGCGTCTATGTCAAAGATAGTGCCTAAGTTTATCGAGGCGGGTTTGGAGATCTTTGATCTGATCTGATGTTATCATTTGTGTAAATTTTTAGCAAATTTAAAATTTAATGCCTGTAGAGCGAAATTAACTTCGGCTTATTTTTTAGCTTTACATGAAATTGAATTTTATGATCATAGATTTAAGAAGCGATACGGTTACTTTACCTAGCAAAGGAATGTTGGATGCCATGATGACCGCCAAAACTGGTGATGACGTCTATAAGGAAGACCCTACTGTTAATGCTCTGGAAGCGCGTATTGCGGATATGTTTGGAATGGATACTGCATTATTTTTTCCCACGGGAACTATGGCTAATCAAACTGCCTTAAAGTTGCACACCAACCCGGGCGATCAAGTGATTTGTGATAAAAACGCACACATTTATCATTACGAAGGCGGTGGCGCCTCGTTTAATAGTGGCATCTCGTGTAAGTTGATTGAAGGTAAAGGCGGATTATTTACTGCAGCACAGGTAGAAGAAGCGATTAACCCACCAGACTTTTATCACAGTCCGCTAAGTGCGCTAGTAGAAATCGAAAATACTGCCAATAGAGGCGGAGGCACCTGTTGGGATTTTGAGGAGATCAAAAAAATAAAAGGTGTGTGCGAGCAACATGATTTGGGATTGCACATGGATGGCGCTCGATTTTGGAATGCTATGGTCGCAAATAATGAAAACCCAAAGGCCTACGGAGAAGTTTTTGATACTATTTCACTATGCCTAAGCAAAGGCCTAGGTTGCCCAGCAGGCACTGTATTAGTAGGGAATCATACCATTATGAAAAATGCCATTAGAATACGAAAAATCTTGGGTGGTGGCATGAGACAGACAGGCTATTTAGCAGCTGCGGGGCTTTATGCCTTAGATAACCATGTCGAAAGACTGGCAGAAGATCATAAAAAGGCCAAAGAAATTGAGCACATATTGTCTCAATTGCATTTTGTGAAACACGTTCAAAATGTAGAAACCAATATTATCATTTTTGAATTGCAACTCAAGACGGATGAAGCCAAATTTTTGAAGAAGTTGGAACAGCACCAAGTAAGAATCAGTGGAATGGGCAATGGTCGATTGCGTTTGGTTACACATCTAGATTATACCAATGACATGCACGAACGCTTTTTGGGAATTTTAAAAAATTTGGAACTCTAAACTTTATTAAAGATGAAGTTTCTTATTTAAACATATCCATTCCTGGAATATTGGGCATACCTTCTTTCGCTACAGCTGCTACTTCGGTTTCATGCACATTAGTGGCATGTTCTATGGCTTTGTTGAGCGTTAAGATAAGGTAATCTTCAAGCATCTCCTTGTCTTGTAACAATTCGTCATCTATAGTGATTGCCTTGAGCGTTCTATTCGCTGTGATAGTAACCTTTAATTTATTATCGTTACTTGCTTCATCCAATAAAACCGTATCCATGCGCAATTTAGTCTCTTCTACTTTTTTTTGGGTTTCCTTAAGCTTACCCATCATATCTCCAAACATATTCATTTGTATTAAAAGTTATCAGTGACAAAATTAGTAAATTGCCAACCCATTAAAAAGAAAATTATGATAGCATATTTTTCTTCTGAAATAGCCAACCCTTAATTATGAAGCATCCGATTAAAGCACCTATCGCAAAAATCAAACCTAAAGAATTAACCATACATAACGATACCAGAGTAGACAATTACTATTGGCTCAATCAACGGGAAGATCAAGATGTCTTGGACTATCTCCATGCCGAAAACGAGTACTACGAGCAAGAAACGCAACACACGAAGGCGTTTCAAGCCGAGCTTTTTGAAGAAATGAAAGCGCGCATCAAACAAGATGATACGTCCGTTCCCTATAAGTACAATGGCTATTGGTACATTGTAAGATATGAAAAGGCCAAAGATTACCCCATCTATGCTCGAAAAAAAGACACTCTTGACGCAGCGGAAGAAATCATGTTCGACTGCAATGAAATGGCCAAAGCACACAGTTATTTTAAGTTGGTGGGATTAAGTGTGAGTCCAGATAACAGTATGGTTACTTTTGGAGTTGATACTGTGGGAAGGCGCCAATATACGCTTCAGATTAAAAATTTGATCACCAATGAAATTTTGACCGATGTTGTAGAAAACACAACTGGTTCTTCCACTTGGGCTAATGATAATGTCACCCTGTTTTATACTAAAAAGGATGAGCAAACTTTAAGGTCAAACCAAATTTTCAAACATAAATTAGGCAATGAAGCCATAAACGATACGCTGATTTTTACGGAAGATGATGACACTTTTGGTGTCGCGGTTTACAAAACCAAATCAAGAAAATTTATTGTTATTGCCTGTTACAGTACCATGACCAATGAGTTCTATGTTGTAAATGCCAACACGCCCGATGCTGAGTTTACGGTATTTCAAAAGCGCATTCGCGGACTCGAGTATAGCATATCACATTTTGAAGATCGATTTTATATAATCACCAATATGGATGGGGCCACAAATTTCAAATTGATGAAAACCAATGAAAACCAAACTGAATGCAAATTTTGGGAAGATGTCATCCCGCATCGCGAAGATGTGCTCTTGGAAGATCTGGAAATTTTTAAAGAGTATCTGGTCATTGGAGAGCGCAGTAACGGTTTAAATCGCATTAGAGTGAAACGCTGGGATCTTAAGGAGGATTATTACTTGCCTTTTGAAAGTGAAACTTATACTGCCGGCACAGGCACCAATGTAGAATTTGACACCAATATTTTGCGTTACAGTTATAATTCACTCACGAATCCTGCTGCGGTGATTGATTTTAACATGGCGACCAAGACTAAGGAGATCAAGAAGGAACAAGAAGTCTTAGACCCCAAATTTGATAAGGATAATTACACATCTGAGCGCCTTTGGGCCACTGCTGGCGATGGTACAAAAATTCCTATGTCCGTAGTGAGACGCAAGGATACCGCTTTAAATAGTAAAGCCCCTTTGTTGCAATATGCCTACGGAAGCTACGGATCTACCATGGACCCATATTTTTCGACCATTAGATTAAGTCTTTTAGATCGCGGATTTATATTTGTTATTGCTCATATAAGAGGAGGCGAGTATTTAGGCAGATCTTGGTATGAAAATGGGAAATTATTGACTAAGAAAAATACATTTTCAGATTTTATTGACTGTTCAAAATTTTTAATAGAAAAAGGCTATACGTCCGCAGCACACTTATACGCTATGGGCGGTAGTGCAGGAGGCTTGCTCATGGGGGTCATTGTTAACGACGCACCCCAACTTTATAATGGTGTAGTGGCACAAGTGCCTTTTGTAGATGTTGCTACCACCATGTTAGACGAAACCATCCCGCTCACCACAGGGGAATATGACGAGTGGGGAAATCCCAACGATAAGGAGTATTATGATTACATAAAATCGTATTCACCGTACGATCAAGTTAAAAAACAAAATTATCCTAACATTCTCATTACAACAGGTCTGCACGACTCGCAAGTGCAGTATTGGGAGCCTGCAAAGTGGATTGCAAAGCTTAGAACTTATAAACAGGATACTAACAAATTGTATTTGTTTACCAATATGGAGGCTGGTCACGGTGGGGCTTCGGGTCGTTTTGAAGCGATTAAGGAAGTGGCCAGCGAATATGCTTTTCTATTAGATCTAGAAGGTATTACTGGCTAAATCAAAAAAAAATAGTAATTTTGCAAGGTTGTAGATTTCACTTTTGAGTTCAAAAATGGAATTGTAAATAGCATTTATGAAAAAAGACAGACAGGTATTTGATAATGTTTTACAGTTAATAGGTAAAACACCCCTTATCAAATTAAACAAAATGACTGAAGGATTTAAGGGCGAATTTTACGCCAAAGTTGAAGCTTTCAATCCTGGTCACTCTTCTAAAGATAGAATTGCGTTATACATAATAGAGGAGGCTGAACGCAAAGGCATCCTAAAACCTGGAGATACTATTATCGAGACGACCTCTGGGAATACGGGGTTTAGTATCGCCATGGTGAGCATTATCAAAGGTTACGATTGTATTTTGGCAGTAAGCTCAAAATCATCACCAGATAAAATTGATATGCTAAAATCTATGGGAGCCAAGGTTTTCGTTTGCCCAGCCAACGTGAGTGCCGATGATCCCAGATCTTATTATCAAGTGGCCAAGCGCTTACACGAAGAGCAAGAAAATTCCATATATATTAATCAATATTTTAATGCGCTCAATCTTGAAGCGCATTATAACACAACTGGTCCCGAAATCTGGGAACAAACCGAAGGTAAGATTACCCATCTCATCGCTTGTAGCGGTACGGGAGGTACTATTTCTGGTATTTCGAAATTTTTAAAAGAACAAAATTCAGAGATTCAAGTAATTGGAGTCGATGCTTATGGTTCGGTATTAAAAAAATACCATGAGACCCGAGAACTGGATGAGAAAGAAATCTATCCTTACCGTATTGAAGGTCTGGGTAAAAACCTCATTCCATCAGCTACCAATTTTGATTTAATAGATAAATTCATCAAAGTCACCGATGAGGAAAGTGCCCACACCGCACGGTCCATTTCCAGAAGCGAAGGACTGTTTGTAGGTTACACCAGTGGTGCTGCCATGCAAGCGGTGAAGCAATTAGAGGAAGAAGGTGAATTTAAAACAGGAGATACCGTTGTGGTTGTATTTCCAGATCATGGTTCGCGCTACATGAGTAAAATCTATAGTGACAAATGGATGACCGATCAAGGCTTTTTCGATAGTGAAACCATTTCAAAGAAAGCCATTCAATACGTAAAATAATAATATGTAAAAACACCAAAGGTCCTATTATGTTAAAGCATAATAGGACTTTTGATGTTCTATACTGCTACTCATGTATCGGTTATAAAAAGATTATGCAGTCATAATATAATTAACTAATTTTGTAGCCATTAATTTGACTAAATACTAGCTTTAAATGAAGGATTTATTTGAGAAAATTTATAGAGATAAAGGACCTTTGGGCAAATGGGCTTCTCAAGCAGAAGGCTATTTCGTGTTTCCAAAACTAGAGGGAAAAATCTCTAATAGAATGAAATTTCAAGGTAAGGAGGTAATTACATGGAGTATTAACGACTATCTTGGATTGGCGAATCATCCTGAAGTTCGTAAAGTGGATGCTGAAGCTGCTGCAGAGTACGGTTCGGCTTATCCAATGGGGGCACGTATGATGTCTGGCCATACCGATTTACATGACAAATTACAAGAGGAACTTGCTGCCTTTGTAAGCAAGGAAGCAGCTTACCTATTGAATTTTGGCTATCAAGGAATGGTTTCAACCATTGATGCATTGGTATCCAAAGATGATATTATTGTTTATGATGTAGATGCACATGCCTGTATTATTGATGGGGTTCGTCTTCACATGGGCAAGCGTTTTACCTATAAACATAACGACGTTGAAAGCTTAGAGAAAAATCTAGAGCGTGCTACCAAAATGGCAGAACAAACTGGAGGTGGTATTTTAGTCATTTCTGAAGGCGTTTTTGGAATGCGCGGTGAACAAGGTCGATTGAAGGAAATCGTTGCCCTCAAGCAAAAATATAATTTCAGATTGTTTGTAGATGATGCCCACGGTTTCGGAACACTTGGAGCCACTGGCGCAGGAGCAGGAGAAGAGCAAGGCGTTCAAGATGACATCGATGTTTATTTTGCAACGTTTGCGAAATCTTTGGCGAGTACCGGTGCCTTTATAGCAGGAGATAAGGAAATTATCGATTACCTTAAATACAACTTACGTTCTCAAATGTTTGCCAAATCATTGCAAATGCAATTAGTAGTGGGCGCGCTTAAGCGTTTGGACATGTTGAGAACGATGCCCGAATTAAAAGCAAAACTTTGGGAAAACACCAATGCACTTCAATCTGGACTTAAAGAACGTGGTTTTGATATTGGTACGACCCAAAGTTGTGTAACGCCAGTATATTTAAAGGGAAGTATCCCTGAGGCTATGGCTTTGGTACGTGATTTAAGAGAAAATTATGGCGTATTTTGTTCCATTGTAGTGTATCCTGTAATACCTAAAGGCTTAATTTTATTGAGAATGATACCTACAGCAACGCATACCTTGCAAGATATTTCTGAAACTTTAGACGCTTTTGATGCGATTAGAACACGTTTGGAAAATGGAACCTATAAACGCTTGTCTGCTGCAGTTATGGCTGCCATGGGAGAATAATTAAAGAACTATATACATTTATATAAAAAAACCAGTGCTGTAAAAGCACTGGTTTTTTATTTGAAATCAACAGTCTATTTTAAATTTTTTCTGAAGGTTTTCCGTCGTTTGTAAACCTCAGGAAAAAAGTGTTTCCAGATTTTATGAATGGCCTCATTGTCTTCAAGTTCAGGCGTTCTAAAGCAGGTTTTTATTCCTCTTTTTCTGAAAGTTTCATAATATTCATTAAAAATTACAGCATGAACCCCTTTGTTTTGATAGTCAGGATGAATCCCGATCAAATAGAAGATCACATCCTTACTATTCTTTTTTGCGTTTAAGATATGACCAAAACCAAACGGAAATAACTTACCGTTCGCTTTTTGAAGAGCCTTTGCAAAAGCGGGCATCACAATCGCAAAACCCACCAATTCATCATCCTTATCGACCACGAATTTGATATACTCCGGGTTGACAAAGCTTATAAATTTTTGTTTAAAATATTCTTTTTGAATATCGGTAATCGCAACGAAAGACGATAGAGATGCATAACTTCTATTGAAAAGATCGAACATCTTATCGGCGTAAGGCATAACCTCTTCGGTTTTAGTAAAACGCAAGGGTGTTAACTGGTAGCGTCGTTTTATAAGTTCTTGGGCTTTCTTAAAAAATTCAGGTTTTACATTTTCAAAAGGAAAGCGACTTTCAGAATAGTGTTTTTCTATTTTATAACCATACGCCTCATAATGCTTGGCATAATAAGGATGGTTGTACCATGTGATCATTGGGGCGATGGTTTCAAAACCTTCGGTCATAACGCCAACCTTATCTAGGTTAGAAAATCCTACAGGCCCTTCGGTATAGTCCAAATCGTGGCTTTTACCAATTTGCTCTACTTCGGCCAACAAGGCTTGAGACACTTCTGGATCGTCTATAAAATCAAACCAACCAAAGCGCATTTTTCTTTGGTTTTGATCATTCACCTCGAGCCAGTTAATAATTGCAGCAATGCGACCAACGATTTCATCATTTTTATAAGCTAGAAAAAACCGCGCTTCGGCATCTTTAAAAATGGGATTTTTATCTTTATTGAAGGTTTCGAGTTCTTGCTTTATGATGGGAGGCACCCAATATTCAGAGCCCTTGTAAAGTTTAAACGGAAATTTAACAAACTTGCTCAAGTCGCTTTTCGACTGAATTTCTTTTACTGTAATCATAGGCGTATTGTCTTATCGACTTCCGTAGGCTTCAAAATCATTGGTTGGCAATCAGGTACTATTATTCTTTGGGCTTTCTTTTATCGGCATCTTCCCGAGTATTGTTATTGTCTATTTCCTTATCTTGATGAAAGTCTAAACGGTAGGAGAGCCCTAAATTCACATTCAATACTGAAGGGGTATCCTTCGCATTAAAGGTGATTGCAGTATCTATTTGAAAATCCTTACTGTAAAGGTATGCGCCTCCAAATCGGAATAAATTATCGGCATAAAAATCACTTTGAATGCCTTGCGTTTCACCAAAAACCACCCATTGCGGACTAAAACTATGGGTTAAGGTCGCGATATATTGAAAATCGGATTGATCGGTACCAATGCGGTCCTTAATAAAATTGAGCACCAACACCCAACCTCCTGAAAAATTATTTTGTGTGGCAATCATTACCTTCGGACTAAATCCTTCAATTCCAGGGGCTGTGTAGGGATTATTTTTAGTATCGTAATTGGCCCCCGCATAAACTGCAACTGCAGGAATGAGATCCTTCCACTTAAATCCAAAATTAGCGTGATAACTGTATAGGTTTGGTTTTTCGTCCCCCGCATTTTTATAGGGGTCATAAATCAAATACTTGGCACCAAACGCAAGACTTTTAAAGTTGCCTCGGCTTTGATCGGAAGGTATTGCCGAGCGATTGTCCTTTTTGGTGTCGTTTTGATAGATGCCCTCAATATTAAGTTCCAATTGTTCAAAAAGCAAACCGTAACGAGCAGTAAAATCGGCTCCAAAACCAGAGACCTCGTAATTTAATGGCGTGTGTTCTTCTTTAACGACATACGGGCCAACTTCAAACTGAGCTACATTGGTGCCCACGGAAAAAGCACTCTTTGACACGCCTGGTCTATTGGAATTTATTACTTCGGTGTATTGGGCAAAACCAAGGTATGACCCTAATAGAAAGGAGAGCGGTAGGATTTTTTTAAACATGCGTTGTGGCTTTCGATTTCAGCCAAATATAGAGATTTTATATAATTTTTAAGGGTTTAAAAGTGATTTTAAATTGAGATAATTGTATTTTTGAAAAAAATTATACATGCTTCAAACCGCGTCTTTAATGGGTTTTCTTCGCACGATTTTAATCATACTTCTCATTTATTACGGGATAAAAATCCTAACGAGACTTTTTGCGCCTTATTTTATGCGTTATATGTCCAAAAAAATGCAAGAGCGTTTTGGGGGTCAATTTCAACAACAGCAACAACAGCAAGCGCCAAGACAACGGGAAGGCGAAACGGTGATTGACAAGGTGCCCAATTCCAAAAAAGACTCCGACAGTACAATGGGAGAATATGTTGATTATGAGGAGATTGATTAGTTTGATTACTGATAGTTCCTTTTTAGTTTACAATTAATATGTCAGTGCTTTCTTAAACCATTTCCATAGATTTCTTGAGGGTTTCAATTCTCTATTTAAGCGTATCTCAAAAAAAAGAACTACTTTTCAATTTCATTTCTATTAATACCGTTCCATGCAATTTTCTTTTAAAAAATTACTGCCTCATTGTCTTGTATTGTTAGGTTTTATAGTGATTTCCTTGATTTATTTTAGTCCGGTGCTCCAGGGCAAACAGATTGAGCAAAGCGATATCATGCACTATATTGGCATGTCAAAGCAACAAAAGGATTTTAAAGCAAATACAGGCGAAGAAACCTATTGGACCGATAGTGCGTTTGGTGGGATGCCTACCTATCAATTAGGAGCCAGCTATCCGCACAATTACATTAAAAAACTGGATTCGGTTCTACGCTTTCTTCCTAGACCTGCCGATTACCTATTTATTTATTTTTTAGGATTTTATATATTGTTACTTGTACTAAAAGTTGACTACCGATTGTCGGCTTTGGGTGCGTTGGCATTTGGGTTTTCTACCTATCTCATTATCATCTTGGGCGTAGGGCACAACAGTAAAGCGCACGCTATTGCCTACATGCCTTTAGTGCTAAGCGGAATTCTTTTGACTTTTCAAAAACGCTATATTGTAGGTTTTTTGTTAACAGTCGTTGCTCTGGGGCTTGAAATACAGGCCAACCACTTTCAAATGACTTATTATTTGATGTTGTTGGTGCTGGTAGTGGGACTTGTATACTTAATAGATGCCTTTAAAAAACAAAAGCTGCCCCATTTTGTCAAGTCGGTAGGCATTATGTGCATTGGAGTTATTCTGGCTCTGGGACTAAATGCTACCAACTTAATGGCCACGCAGGAATATGTAAAGGAAAGTACGCGGGGCAAAAGTGAACTTACCATTAATGCTGACGGTACCCCAGCAGAAATCACCAGCGGGCTTAGTAAAGCCTATATTACAGAATACAGTTACGGAATTTTAGAAACATTTAACCTCTTCATTCCAAGATTTATGGGTGGCGGAAGCGGTGAAGACGTTGGGAAAAATTCAGCGTCCTATGAATTTTATAAAACTATAGGCGCCAGCCCTGTGCAGGCACTGCAAGAAGTAAAAAACACGCCTACGTATTGGGGGGATCAAACTATTGTTGAAGCACCAGCCTACATTGGTGCAGTGGTTATTTTCTTATTTGTATTTGCGCTTTTTTTAGTTAAAGGACGCTTAAAATGGTGGATTGTTGGTGGCAGTATATTGGCGCTAATTTTATCGTATGGTGATAATGATCCGTTTGGATTTATAACCGATTTTTTTATCGATTACATCCCGTTATACAATAAGTTTCGCGCGGTGAGCTCTATTCAGGTTATTGTGGAGCTATGCCTGCCTATTTTAGCGATTTTTGGATTGGTCAAACTTTTTAATAAATTTGATCAAGACGCCGATAAGATGAGAGCGCTAAAATATAGTAGCATCATAGTAGGGGGCTTGGCTTTGATCTTTTTGCTGTTTAAATCTGCACTGTTTGATTTTGTGGGGGCCAATGATGGCTATTACAGACAGGCTTACGGGGAATATGGCCAAGCTTTTGTAGAGGCTTTAAAGGAAGATCGTATCACGTTTTTTACCCAGGATACCTTAAGATCGCTCATTTTAGTACTACTTTCCGCAGGGACAATTTTTATGTTTTTGAAGAAAAAAATCTCAGAAAACCTTGTCATCACTGCTTTTGCAATCTTGATTTTGTTTGATCTGGTAGGCGTAGACCGTCGTTATGTCAATACCGATAATTTTGTTTCAGCTTTACAGGTCGACAAACCGTATCAGGCCAATGCTGCCGATAAGCTTATTATGAAAGACACCTCGCATTTTAGGGTGCTTGATGTGTCAAAGGAAAGTAGAATGCCTGCTCGTGCAGCTTATTTTCACAACTCGTTGAGTGGTTATCATGCTGCTAAATTAAAGCGTTTTGATGAGCTTTACGACTTTCATATTGCCAAAAACAACATGGAAGTACTCAACATGCTCAACACCAAATATATTATTACCGATGGCGAGGCCAATAATGTCCAAGCATCCACTGCTTATACACAACCCAATGGAAACGCTTGGTTTATTTCGGAATTGGAAAAATTGAAGTCTGCGAATGAGGAAATCAAGGCTTTAGATAGTCTTAAGACAAAAATAAAAGCGGTGACGACTGCTTCAGGATTAAGTTCACAACGGTTTACGTTAGATTCCTTGGCCAGTATAAAATTAACGGAATACCAACCAAATCACTTGGTGTTTGAAAGTAATAACACCAACAACGGGTTTGCTGTTTTTTCTGAAATATATTACGGTAGTGGATGGCAGGTCACTATTGATGGTAAAGAAGTCCCGCATTATCGAGTAGATTATGTGCTTCGTGGCTTGGAAATCCCTTCGGGGTCGCATCACATAGAATTTACTTTTGAGCCAGAGGTCATTCAAACGGGGAGTCACATCGCACTTGCCAGTTCTGTAATTTTAGTGTTACTCATATTAGCTGGCGTGTTTATCGGTTTCCGAAGGAACTCCAATACTGATAAAAAAGCGCATTTGAAGGGCTAATTTATGGCCAAAATTATGTTTTGAATCTACTTTTCTTCCGAAGCACAACGAACGAGCGCGACGATTTTTTGTCCCAGTCTTTTTATTTCAAACCACAAGATATTTGCCTACATTTGCACTCGCAAAATCCGTGTAAAACACCAGAAATTTTAAGCAAGGGTTTTGCTTTAAAAAAATTCAAATTAAGAACTCATAAATAGCTTTTTCCATTTGCAAATGGCAATAGTTTAATGAAAAGGCACTTACTAATATCATGAAAGCAGGAATTGTAGGATTACCAAACGTAGGAAAATCGACCTTATTTAATTGTTTGTCTAACGCCAAGGCGCAAAGTGCCAACTTTCCGTTTTGTACTATTGAGCCTAATATTGGCGTGGTCAACGTGCCAGACCCGAGGTTGGAAAAATTGGAAAGCTTGGTTAATCCTGAGCGTGTTTTGCCAGCAACTGTTGAGATTGTTGATATTGCAGGTTTGGTGAAAGGCGCAAGTAAAGGTGAAGGGTTAGGAAACCAATTTTTAGCCAATATTAGGGAGACCGATGCGATTCTTCATGTTTTGCGTTGTTTTGACAACGATAACATCATACACGTGGATGGCAACATTAATCCTATTCGTGACAAAGAAACCATTGATATGGAGCTTCAGTTGAAGGATTTGGAAACGGTAGACAAGAAATTGGATAAAGTTAAGCGTGCTGCCAAAACTGGCAATAAGGAAGCACAAAAGGAAGAGGCAGTACTCTTAAAAATCAAGACAGGTTTAGAGGCAGGTGTCTCGGTGAGAGCCTTGGAATTTGCTGAAGACGATTACGTCGAATTTGTAAAACCAGCCCAATTGATTACCGATAAACCCGTGATGTATGTTTGTAATGTGGACGAAGGATCTGCGACAACGGGCAACGCTTATGTTGAAAAGGTGAAGGAAGCAGTAAAAGATGAAAATGCAGAAGTTTTGGTGTTGGCGGTGGGAACCGAAGCAGACATCAATGAACTGGACGATTATGAAGAGCGCCAAATGTTCTTACAGGATATTGGTTTGGAAGAGGCAGGTTCTGCGAAGTTGATTCGTTCGGCTTATAAACTTTTAAATCAGCAAACCTATTTCACTGCTGGGGTAAAGGAAGTAAGAGCTTGGACGATTGATGTGGGTGCTACTGCACCACAATCTGCTGGAGTAATCCATACCGATTTTGAAAAAGGCTTTATTAGAGCAGAAGTGATCGCTTACGATGATTATGTAAATTTTGGTAGCGAGTCTAAAGTAAAGGAAGCAGGCAAAATGCGTGTAGAAGGTAAAAATTATGTGGTAAAGGATGGCGATGTGATGCATTTCTTGTTTAATGTCTAATACATAAAACCTGTTTAATTATTTCGCTTTCGAGCAAGGGATTTTCGGTTTAAACGAATTTTTCAACCCTTGAATATTAAAAAAGAACCCTCAATTAATAAGGGTTCTTTTTTTGTGCAAGCGCTTGTATTTTTAAAAGAATAACTCAAACTAAATCCTGGATAAGAATTTTCCCTAAAGCGTTCTGATCATTATTGGCGAAAAACTAAAATTTGTTTTCTTCTCGATCTATAAAATTTCGGAAGAGATTAACCCAAACTTGCCCCAATTCTTAGCTTCACAAACATCGGTCAAAAACATGGGCTGCGGTTTTAAGCTTAAAACAGACCGCAAAAGCTGGTTCGGTTGCAGCAGCTGTTTAAACACCAAATTGGTTCATTGCCATGTTGCATCTTGAGTAATAGCGTTAAAGTTAAAAAGAGGTAACTTAAAAAAATACCATAATTTGGATATTTAGATCTTTAGCTTCTTGAAATACCGCCTAAAAAAGGTATCTTTAGGTCTTAAAAATTAGAAATAAAATGGGAAAAAAAATTATTCTTTTTATAGTTATAGCTATCATAGCGTTTGTAGTTTTAGTCTATGTATTTAAATTTGTGTTGGTAACAGCGCTCATTATTTCGGCAGTAATTGTTATTGCGCCCTTATTATACTTTGCCTATCTCGCAGGCAAAAGCAACGATTGACGTGCTGCTAAAAAAACTATTATTTGTCTAGTTATTAAAACCCATTGTTAATTACTTTGTTGCAGGCATATTTCAGCGTCTTCAATGTTCCTTATATTAGCAATACAACCCTATTTCATCCTTTTATGACCCAAGAAACCGATTATACCGAAGATAACATACGCTCGCTAGACTGGAAAGAACACATCCGGATGCGACCAGGTATGTACATTGGTAAATTAGGCGATGGGTCTTCTCCAGATGATGGTATTTATATTTTGCTCAAGGAAGTTTTAGACAATTCCATCGACGAGTACGTAATGGGCGCAGGCAAGACCATCGAGATTTCTATTCAAGGCAACAAGGTGATTGTTAGAGATTACGGTCGTGGCATTCCATTGGGTAAGGTGGTGGATGTTGTGTCCAAAATGAACACCGGTGGTAAATACGATTCGCGTGCCTTTAAAAAATCGGTTGGACTTAATGGCGTAGGTACTAAAGCGGTGAATGCACTTTCCAATTATTTTAGGGTTGAATCTACACGAGATGGCAAATCGGCTTCCGCGGAATTTGAGCAAGGCAACCTCACCAACCAAGATCTTCTTGATGATACCTCGCGCAGAAAAGGAACTAAGGTCTCCTTTGTTCCAGATGAAGTGATTTTCAAGAATTATAAGTACCGTAATGAGTATGTTGAAAAAATGCTCAAAAATTACGTGTACTTAAATCCGGGGTTAACCATTGTTTTTAACGGTGAAAAATATTACAGCGAAAACGGACTTAAAGATCTTTTGTCTGAAAATATTACTGAAAGTGACCGCATGTATCCCATCATCCATCTAAAAGGACAGGATATCGAAGTGGCGCTCACACACAGTAAAACCCAATACAGCGAAGAGTACCATACGTTTGTGAACGGTCAAAACACCACACAAGGTGGCACACACTTATCGGCCTTTCGCGAAGCCATTGTGCGTACTATTCGTGAATTCTACGGAAAGAATTACGAAGCATCTGATGTCAGGAAATCCATTGTATCGGCAATTTCAATAAAGGTCATGGAGCCCGTTTTCGAAAGTCAAACCAAGACGAAACTGGGATCTACCGATATGGGTGGGGAATTCCCTACGGTAAGAACATATATTAACGATTTTCTAAAAAAATATCTTGATAATTATCTGCATAAAAACCCTGAGGTCGCCGATAAAATTCAACGTAAGATTTTACAGGCCGAACGTGAACGCAAAGAACTATCTGGCATTCGAAAATTAGCAAAGGACCGTGCCAAAAAGTCAAATCTCCACAATAAAAAATTAAGGGATTGTCGAGTGCATTTTGGTGATATTAAAAATGAACGCAATCTCGAATCCACTTTGTTCATTACCGAGGGAGATTCCGCATCTGGAAGTATCACAAAATCAAGGGATGTTAACACCCAAGCGGTTTTCAGCTTAAAGGGAAAACCTTTAAATTGCTATGGATTGAGCAAAAAAATTGTTTATGAAAATGAAGAATTTAATCTGTTGCAAGCAGCATTGAACATTGAGGAATCCATGGAGGATTTGCGCTACAACAATGTCGTTATCGCCACAGATGCCGATGTAGATGGCATGCACATTCGTCTCTTATTGATTACGTTTTTTCTTCAGTTTTTCCCTGAAGTTATCAAGGAAGGCCATTTGTATATCTTGCAAACTCCTTTATTTAGGGTTCGGAATAAGAAAAAAACCTTGTACTGTTATTCCGAGGAAGAACGCAAGGCAGCTCTTGAAGAACTAAAACCAAAACCGGAAATCACAAGATTTAAAGGTCTGGGCGAAATTTCGCCAGATGAATTTGTCCATTTTATTGGCGAAAACATTCGTTTAGATCCTGTAATGTTAGATAAAGACATGTCCATCGAGGACCTGTTGTCGTTTTACATGGGCAAAAACACCCCAACCCGCCAAGAATTCATAATCGATAACCTCAAAGTAGAACTAGACGTTATAGAAGAGTAATTATGCGCACCAACAATTCCAAAGTAAAAAACACCATTGTATCGGTTTATTTTATTCTAATAGTACTTGCTATTGTAATGGCAACACTTTCGAGAGTATTTACAGATATTACCTCAAACTCAGCCATCGCTATGGTTTTGGTGTTAATTGCTTTTACGATTATCTTTTTTCTGGTTCACCGTGTTTCAAAGTATTTTGAATATGATAGCGACGGGGTAAAAGTGGTGATTTTGAACAAAGGGTTGATGTTGAGCGATAATTTCAACTATCGAGAAAAACGCATTGAATTCAGCAAAGATGATTTAGTGGCGTTCAGATTCAATAATTTTATATTTTATAGAACCTTGGTGATTTACACCACCAATTCTAGAGATAAAAAAATTAAGGATACCTTTAATGTGACATTATTGACCAGAAAGAAAAGACGCTATATTAGGCAATCCCTAACTAAAATAATTAAATTAAAACATAAGGAGCTATAATTGATGAGTGAGGAAATTGATGATTTGGCCAACGAGCAAAACGAACAACCACAAGAAAGCATTACCAGAGTTACGGGGATGTACAAGGATTGGTTTTTAGATTATGCCTCTTATGTAATCTTAGAGCGTGCGGTGCCTGCGATTGAAGACGGTTTCAAACCCGTACAACGTCGCATCATGCAGTCTATGAAAGATCTTGATGATGGGCGCTATAACAAGGTCGCCAATATTGTTGGCCATACCATGCAATATCACCCGCACGGTGATGCGAGTATCGGCGATGCCATGGTACAGATTGGCCAAAAAGATCTTTTAATTGATACCCAAGGGAACTGGGGCAACATTTTAACTGGTGATAGTGCAGCTGCTTCCCGTTATATTGAAGCGCGCTTGTCTAAATTCGCCATAGAGGTGGTTTACAATCCTAAAATTACCGATTGGCAATCCAGCTATGATGGGCGTCGCAAAGAGCCTATCAATCTCCCGGTAATGTTTCCATTACTTTTGGCCCAAGGTGGTGAGGGGATCGCTGTGGGATTATCCACCAAGATTTTACCTCATAATTTCATTGAGCTTATAGACGCCTCCGTTAAGCATCTCAAAGGAAAACGATTTACAATTGTACCCGATTTTCCAACTGCAGGTATAGCCGATGTTTCCGATTATAAAGACGGACTTAGAGGTGGTAAAATTCGCATTCGTGCCAAAATCTCACAACTAGACCGCAATACACTTGTCATTAATGAAATTCCCTTCGGTACAAATACCTCCTCTCTAATTGATTCCATTTTGAAAGCCAATGACAAAGGCAAGATCAAAATCAAGAAAATTGAAGACAATACCGCTGCGGAAGTTGAAATTTTGGTGCATTTACCGGGAGGCATTTCTCCAGAAAAAACGATTGATGCCCTGTATGCGTTTACTAATTGTGAAAATTCCATTTCCCCTTTAGGTTGTGTGATTGAAGACAATAAACCTTTGTTTGTTGGTGTCACCGAAATGCTGAGACGTTCTACTGAAAAAACGGTTCAACTTTTAAAGAGTGAATTGGAAATTAAATTGGGCGAATTTGAGGAACAATGGCATTTCGCCTCGTTGGAACGTATTTTTATAGAAAACCGAATCTATCGCGATATCGAGGAAGAGGAAACTTGGGAAGGCGTTATAAAGGCGATCGATTTGGGTCTACAGCCCCATATAAAACATTTAAAGCGCGCCATAACCGAAGAGGATATCGTTCGTTTAACCGATATTAGAATCAAGCGGATTTCCAAGTTTGATATCGATAAGGCGCAACAAAAAATCGATGCGCTCGAAGCTCAAATTGAAGAGGTCAAGCACCATTTGGCACATCTTATTGAGTATGCTATTGCTTATTTTGAACGTCTCAAAAAGGATTATGGCCAAGGGAGGGAGCGCAAGACCGAAATCAGGGTTTTTGAAGATGTAGACGCCACGAAAGTGATTATTCGAAATACAAAGCTCTATGTTAACAGGGCTGAAGGTTTTATAGGTACCGCACTGAAAAAGGACGAATATGTGGGCGATTGCAGTGATATTGACGATATTATCGCTTTTACCAAAGAAGGTAAAATGATGGTAACCAAAGTAGACAGCAAGACCTTTATAGGTAAGGATATCGTGCACGTTGCTGTTTTTAAGAAGAAAGACAAGCGCACCATTTACAACATCATTTATCAAGACGGAAGCAAAGGGCCATCGTATGTAAAACGATTTGCCATTACCGCGGTAACTAGAGATAGAGAATACGATTTGACCAGAGGCGCGAAAGGATCTCAAATGTGGTATTTTTCTGCAAATCCCAATGGAGAAGCAGAAGTGGTAACCGTTTATCTGCGTCAAGTGGGCAGCATTAAAAAGCTAAAATGGGATGTTGATTTTGCCGATGTCCTCATAAAAGGTCGTGGCTCCAAAGGTAACTTGGTCACCAAGCACGCCATTAAAAAAATTGAGCTTAAGGAAAAAGGGGTTTCGACCTTAAAACCTCGTAAAATATGGTTTGACGATACGGTACAACGACTTAATGTCGATGAGCGCGGAGAACTTATTGGTGAGTTTAGAGGGGAAGACCGGTTGTTGGTAATATCCCAATCTGGTCTCGTTAAAACGATTTTACCCGAAATTACAGCTCATTTTGATGATGATATGGTGGTCCTTGAAAAATGGATCCCAAAGAAACCCATTTCAGCAATTTATTACAATGGAGAAAAAGAACTGTATTACGTCAAGCGCTTTTTAATTGAAGCTGAAGGGAAGGAAGAATCCTTCATTTCAGAGCATCCCGACTCTCAATTGGAGATTGTCTCTACCGATTGGATTCCCATCGCTGAAATTGAATTCAAAAAAGAACGTGGCAAAGAGCGCAAGGAGAATGAGATTGTCAATTTAGATGAATTCATCGCAGTTAAAGGAATAAATGCGCTGGGCAACCAACTAACTAGAGATAAAATAAATCAGGTGAGCCTATTGGAACCCTTGCCTTACGAAGCGCCCGAAGCAACCCATGCCGAAGATGTGGAAGTGATTGATGAAACTGATGTAAGTTCAACCGAAACTTCAGCCCTTCATAAATCATCTAAAGACAATAGAGCAGAAAATCCAAAACCAAATGGAACTTCTGAAAACGATGCTGACCAAGACGACTCCAACAAAGACGGTGAGGGGCAAACCAAACTATTTTAAGAAATAGCTTTTTTTAGGTGTTATCTTTTTTCTTGTCTGTCTTCGTCTTGGTCATTTTAAAGTTCAAAAACTCAACAAATAAAGAGAATGCAATGGCAAAATACAGATAACCTTTTGGAATTGCACCCACGGTATTGCCAAAGAATTGCGTGTGAGATAAGTGTGCAGCCTCAGTAATGAGCATAAAACCTATTAAGATTAAAAAGGCCAATCCCAGCATTTGAATACTGGGGTTATTGTCTATAAACCGTCGTATGGGATTCGCAAAACCAATCATGATCCCAATAGAGATCATTACAGCAATGATCATTAAAATAAGGGTATATGTGCTATTTTCATGCAACCCGTTGGTCATACCTACCGCTGTTAAAATTGAATCGATTGAAAAAATAAAATCAAGAATAAGAATTTGAACGATCGCCTGTTTTAATGAAGTTATTTTTTTGCTTTTAACCTCATTTTCGTCGTAATCGGGATCTGAAGTTTTTTCCCGTATCTCCCTTGTGCTTTTAGTGAGCAAAAACAGACCGCCACTAAACAAAATAATGGCCTGCCAACTCACGTGTATTTCCATCCAATCATTCTCAAAAGAATAAAAAGGTTCGGAAAGCCCCACTAAAAAAGATACGAAAAACAACAGAATGATGCGCTGGACCATGGCAAGCAACAACCCTAAATTGGTAGCTTTACTGCGTTGTTCTTCCGGAAGTTTATTGGCAGCAATGGAAATGAAGACAATATTGTCTATCCCAAGAATTATTTCAAGAAAGGTTAAGGTAAGCAGCGCCATTACAGCGTCACTGCTAAAAAAGAAGTCCCACATATTAATCGGCTATTTTTGTTGCTGTACCTTTTTCAACGCGCGGTTTTTTATAAGGCGACTTAGCTGCTAATTGGTACTCAAAGGTATAATGGTTCTTGGAAGTCGTAATGATTTTCATGTGGATGGCTTTCTCTTCGGTCTTATTTTCCGGGTTCAATTTTTTCTGAATAAACTCGCAATCATTGATCCATCTTATTGAGGCAGAATCAACCTTGTTTTCGTAATAATCGATATTCAAATCGGCTGTTCTCACAAATTTCCCGGTTTTTTCGACACCGTCAACCGTATACTTAAACTCAAAAGTGCCTGTTTTAAAGTCCGAGCATTGGCGCTCGACTTGATAACAGTTAAGATAGATAAAAGGAAGCAGAAGCAGTACAAATTTTTGCATAACGAATATTTCAGTAAAATTACAAAATGCCGAATTATAAACGCCAATCTGTTAACTCAAAATCCAGTTAGGAATTTTCAAAATTCTTAAAACTACCATCTTTATAAAAGATCACGATGCGTTCAATGTTTTTGTCCAGGTTTTTGGTAATGGGAATAGAAGAGGTATTTTCTGCAGAAACTTTAGGACCTGAATCCGATGGACTTTTGTTTTCTTTTACCTCGGAAGGGAAATTGCCCTTTCCATTGAGCAACCAATACAATTCCACTTCCGGAAAGGAGGATAGAACTTTTAGCACAAAATCCAAACTTGGTTTATTTCTACCAGAAAGGATGTGCGAAATACTCGAACGTTGTACCCCAATTTTTTCAGCAAAAGAAGAGGCCGATTCCTCGAAGTGATCGATCACCATTTGTAGTCTAGAGGCAAAAGCTTGAGTGTTTATCATTGTAAACAAGAAGGTTTAGATATTGTCCGTACAAATGTAAACAAAAAAGTGATGGCCTATATAAAAGTATAGAGTTTAGTTATTTTTATAAGTAAGTATTACTTCATATGAATACATATAAATTATTGATTTTAAATTATATGATTATAATATTAATAGTGATATAATCTTTTTAGATACACGACATATAATAACCCCCTTTTGTGTTGACGAGTGTAAACTAATTCTTCAAAATCAATCCATTATTTGGTTTACAAATGTAACATTTCAATTGTTTAACTTTGTCAACACTAATTAAAGTCTATGAAGATTGCGACACTAAAACAACTACACCATACTTATAAAGAGCCTTCCGTTTTTGGGCGTTATATTCATAATGACACTTTAAAACATTGGTTAAGCCAAATGCCTTCAATACTTAAAAAAGAACAGCTGGGGATTTCTGTTGAGGGTAGAAAAATCATTTCATTGAGTATGGGTACTGGTCCCACAAACATACTAATGTGGTCACAAATGCATGGTAATGAAAGCACGACTACAAAGGCGGTCATTGATTTATTAAATGTATTGGGAGCAGGCACTCCCTTTAGTATTTCAGTATTAAAACGCTGTACTATAAAAATCATTCCCATTTTAAACCCAGATGGCGCCAAGGCTTATACGCGTTTCAATGCCAATAAAGTGGACTTAAACCGAGATGCCCAACAGTTATCGCAACCAGAAAGCAAGATTTTAAAAGCACTTTTTGATCAGTTTAAACCCGATTACTGCTTCAATCTTCATGACCAGCGCAGTATTTTTGGCGCTGGTGCTCATAATAAATCCGCCACGGTATCCTTTTTGTCACCAGCAGCAGATGCTGAGCTCTCCGTGACCCCAAACAGGAAAAAGGCCATGGCTTTAATTGTGGCCATGAACAAGTACCTGCAAGAACAAATACCAGGGCAGGTGGGCACCTACGATGATGCCTATAACAATAATTGTGTAGGGGATGCTTTCCAGCTCATTGCGCCCACTATTTTGTTTGAGGCTGGACACTTTGAGCAGGACTACCAAAGAGAGCGCACACGGGAATTTATCTTTCAATCCTTGGTAGTCGCCTTAAATCAGCTTATAACTTCAGAGTTTTCAGAAGAAGGTTTTGAATCTTATTTTGAAATACCCAGAAATGAAAAGTGTTTCTATGACCTCATCATCCGAAATACCGACCAACAGGACATCGCAGTTCAGTTTGAGGAACAATTGGTGGGGCACCAAATCGATTTTGTTCCAAAAATTTCAAAAATTGGAAAATTGGATACCGTTTTTGGACATCGTGAACTACAAGCGCACAACCAACAAGTCCTTTCTGAAAATCAAGAAACGCTAAAAGAGGGCATCGCAATCGTTTTCGTAATGTTGAATAATGAGAAAATTGCATTAAAACCGAAATTTAACTGATTAAAAATGCATATTTATTACCATAAATCATTTAATTTTGTAAATAATTTAAAAATAATAGAAAATGGCTAAGTTCAAATTAGATGAAGTCGATCATCAAATTTTAGATATGTTAATAGACAATACGCGTATTCCCTTCACAGACATCGCAAAAAAATTAGTCATATCGGCAGGTACGGTTCACGTGAGAGTGAAAAAAATGGAAGAAGCGGGCATCATACAAGGGTCTTCTCTTACCTTGGATTATAAAAAATTGGGGTACTCCTTCATTGCATATGTAGGGGTCTTTTTAAACAACACCTCGCAGACCAAGTTCGTTTTGGAACGTATTGCTGAAATTCCCAATGTAACCGTAGCACACATAACAACAGGAAAATTCAATGTGTTTTGCAAGGTTAGAGCTAAAGATACCTCACACGCAAAAGATATTATTTTCAAGTTAGACGATATAGAAGGCATTTATAGAACTGAAACCATGATTTCTATGGAAGAAAGTTTGAATGATAAAAAACGATTGATGCACACTATCTTTAATGATATGTAAGTTGTTATTGATATTTTAATACAAACCCTTTGCTCATCTCATGAATAAAGGGTTTTTTTATGCACTCAGCTCAAAATAAATAAAGGATGACTAAAAATGATTTGAAACATAATGAGTACAATACCTACTATGAAGGTTATATTCAGCAAGCCGGACCCTTGGAATTACTTGAAGGTTTAAAGCAATCTGCAGAGACCACGGTTTCTTTTTTGGAATCAATTCCTGAAGCGCGCCTCGAGTTTAGCTATGCAGAAGGCAAATGGACGATCAAAGAAATCATCCAGCACCTTATTGATACCGAGCGCATTTTTACTTATCGCGCGTTGTGCATTGCCAGAAAGGACAAAACATTGCTGCCTGGTTACGATCAAGACAGTTACGTCGCGCATGGTAGTTGCAATTATCGCATTTTGCCCGATTTCATTAGCGAATATCGCTCCCTAAGACAAGTATCGATTTTGTTATTCCAAAGCTTTAGTGAAGACATGCTCAAAGAAGTGGGCAGTGCCAGCAACAGTAATTTATCGGCTAGAGCTGTGGCCTTTATAATTACTGGTCACGAACAGCATCATTGCAAGATTATTAAAGAGCGTTACCTGTAAGAATCAATGTTCGGCTATAAACAGAAAAACCACCCTTTTGGGGTGGTTTTATATATATTTATATCACAAAGGGCTTAGAAACGATATCTAATCCCCAAAGCGATATCAAAGTCTAAATCATCACGGTAATCGCCAAAACCTAATTCAGGTCTGGCATCCAAAGACAATTGTAATGGAAAATCAAAATTGTATTCAATACCTATGTCACCAGCAATAAATACAAAAGTCTCATTATCGTCATCATCAAAATCAGGGCCTCTTTTGTCATAATTGTAAGAACCAAGTCCGCCACCTGCACCTGCGTACCAGTTAAAACCATCCTCAATGTTCCAAACCCATTGGTAAAGGCCAGCTAGTTTAAAACCGTCGTAATGCTTTCCAGATCGTAATCCGAGATCAACTTCCAAACGGTTATTGTCACCCAAAGCGCGTTGGTAAGAAACTTCCGCTCCAAAACCATCGCTATCCCCTAAACGCAATCCAATGGCGTTATCTGAGATATCTTGAGCGTTTGTTGCCACTGTGAATCCAAAAGATACTAATGCTAATAAAAATACTTTTTTCATAATTTAGAGTTTTAATTTAACTTAATTTGACCTTTATAATGGGGCCACTTTTACCTGGCACAAATCTAATTGAAAATTGACCTGTTGCTTTTTTTTTAAGAGAATTTTATAACATAATCGATGAAACATTTAGCCTAAATGACGAATTTACTACGAAAAGCGCTCGTTCAGTTACAATTACAATTATCTGGTGAGTTACACTGGGACGATATGCTAAGGGCACTTTATGCTACCGATGCCTCCGTATACCGCATTATGCCATTAGCGGTAGCATTTCCAAAGCATAAAAAAGATCTCAAACTGCTCATCGATTTCGCCACAACTCATAAAACCTCATTAATTCCACGTACTGCGGGCACCTCCTTAGCGGGACAGTGCGTAGGGGAAGGCATTGTTGTAGATGTGTCAAAACATTTTAATAAGATAATAGCCATAAACGAAAGCGCGCGCACCGTAACCGTTCAACCTGGAGTGGTGCGTGACGAATTGAACACTGCCCTAAAGCCATTTGGTCTGTTTTTTGGGCCAAACACATCAACCTCAAATCGTTGTATGATAGGAGGGATGGTCGGTAATAACTCATCTGGTACAACATCTATCCAATACGGGGTCACTAGAGATAAGGTTTTAGAGTTGCAAACCATTTTGAGTGATGGGAGTGACGTCTTGTTTTCTGAAGTTTCTTCCGAAGATTTTGCAAGTAAAAAAGTTTTAAAAACGCTTGAAGGCGCTATTTACAGCTCTATTTTTGAAGAGTTATCACCTGAAACAGTTCAGCAAAAGATCCTGTCAGAATTTCCAAAACCCGAAATTCATCGCAGAAACACCGGTTATGCGATTGACGCGCTTATAAAATCTTCTGTTTTTTCAAAAGATGCTGCCCCCTTCAATATGTGCCAGCTTTTGGCGGGAAGTGAAGGTACTTTGGCTTTTACAACCGAAATAACCTTAAAACTTGATACTTTACCACCAATAGAATCTTTAATGGTGGCAGCTCATTTTGAAAGTATTGAAGACTGCCTCAATGCGGTGTCGATGGTAATGGGACATGATT